>Ga0075962_130_pt2 | contig 13395 bp, 17 predicted proteins | sample RifGroA2_FD_67957 | JGI IMG/M metagenome (GOLD analysis project Ga0075962, IMG submission 67957) | Parcubacteria (Jorgensenbacteria) bacterium GW2011_GWA2_45_13 | reverse complement strand
GTCGTGGCAAGGGCTGGTATTTTACGCGGATCGCGGCGTCGATGAAACGAACAAGGTTCTCGTAACCGCAAACGGCCACGCGCCGGAGGAGATGGATGGTGTACTTCGCGTGGCGTATTCGGGATGTGTAGGAGGAGCCGAAGAAGTTCCTGTCGGATCCTTTATTTTTCCGCTTGGAGCGGAGTGGTGTGGTTTGGGAGGTGGATTAAAATCAAGCAGTTTTGATTATACAAAACTTGAGGATAAGCATTTTATCATACATTCAGCGTCTTCGAGCGCTGAGCTTGGCTTTTCATCAAACGACTACATAACGATTGCTTATTACGCCTTTGAGAGTAGTGGGGGTGATTCACAAAATCTTTCGCTTGTGGCGGTGGATGATACAAAATTCTTTTTTCAAAATAATCCTCCTTCCCAATATGCTCCCGAGCTCGGCGTATTTTTAAGTTCTTTTGACGAACCGAATGCAAAACTTATAGTTTCGTGGGATAGGGGGAGTGATTTAGACAGTATCGATTCAGAACTTGTCTATGAATTAAATTTCACGCCACTCGTCGGTACCTCGACCATACTTAATGAGATTCTTTGGAACACATCGACAACTCAACTTCTATATGAAAAGACAGTAACGCCCGCTGATGCGTTTCTTCTAGGTTTGCGCGCACGGGATGATTTTGGAAATATGTCGAGTGTTGCAACAACAACATGGAGTTATCCCACTACGAATTTTTCTATAACACAGGAGGCAAGTGATACTTGGAGCAGTGTTTGGGGAACCGTGAATCATTCGACTGCGGAACCGGATACAGCGAGTTTCCAAAGTTTCGCGCCACAGGAGAACTTCTTGTTCAACAAAGCAGTTGTAAAAGTTCGACAGACGCTGGTGAGCGACGTGGGAAATCTGCGCCTCGCCGTCTATCCGGCGAATGCGAGCGGGACGCTGGAGTTTGCTTCACCGATTGGGGAGGCGGTGCTTGCGGATGTGTTGAATCCCGACGAAGCGCAGGAGCAAACCTTCACGTTTGGAAGTCCGATTTCCGTTACGGGCGCGTGGGGCGAACGCCACGTGTAGCGGATGTTTCTACGAGCGAACATATATTTCGGGTCCCGCCGACTGGTATTTCAAACTCGGATTGAAGGAATAGGGGAGTTCTGAATTTGTCCATAATGGAGACGATCGTCTCCATTATGGACAAGAATAAAAATTGACAAAATGCTGGCAGAGTGGGATACTGAAAGTAGCGTGTGTTTAAAAACAAAAGAGGTGAGAGATGATAAAGAAAGGAAACGTTACGTTGTTTGGTACGCTGTACACGTCCATATTTTTTCCGCTTGGCATTATACTGATATTCCCGAAACAATGGCTTTTTGTATTGGCAATGAATGCGCTTTGTATCAGTTTCATGGTGTTGATCATTAGGTCCGAGATTTATAAAAGAACCAGTGAGTTTGTTACGATGAAGATAAATCCGTTCAAACTTCCGGTAATGAGACCGATTGTGAAGAAGATATTTATTTCGCTTGCGCTCGTGAGTGCGGTAATCAGCTTTCTTTCCGTAAGTAGATTTGTTAATGATCCCGAAAACCGCATCTGGTTCACAGTGGGCTACGTTTTTGGATTTAATGTTTTTGTGGAAATCTTCAGGGGAACTTACTTTGGTGGAAAAAATATTCTCCGGAGAATACAATGGAAGCTATGAGATGGTTAAACATTTCGCTTTTGAGCGCGCTGATATCAACGAGTGTCATATTCGGATTTTTTTATCTTATAATACCCCTTCCAATTCTTTTTACCCTTAGTTTGCAGATTTTTATGATTTCACTGATTGCTCGGTGGGTGTTGGAGAGATATAAGGCGTCAGTCATTCCGAAAATTCCATCTTTTTGGTCGATATATTTCTTTTTAATGGCGGTGGTAGGAGTGTTGATGATGATGTTCTCGGGTATTACCTATGGTATTGAGGTATGGCGAGAAGTGGCAGTTATGCTTTCCTATATAATCTTATGGATGATACTCCAGTCAGTCGCCGAGGTAGCACTTACGCCGATCGGCAAGCGCAGATTTGCATAATATAGAAGCCCCGTATATTTCGGGGCTTTTTGTACAAATAATTTTTATATTTTTGGGATAAAAAAATTCCCCGGTTGAGGAGAACTTTTTATAAAATGCCGAATGACTCGGCTGGAAATTGAACCGAGAAGCAATCAACCGGAGAATCTCATTATTAAAGAGGTAAATAAGTACGGTAGTATAACTCCTTCAGGAACCATGATAACTGAGTATTTACTAAGGTACTGTAGTTAGTATAACGCCGATGGAAAGCACGACAAGTAAGGAGTTATCCACAAGCGAAAATCCATCGAGATAAAGAATATAGGGACTTCAAAAATTCGTTTGATGATGTGACTTTTTCGGCGTACCATTAAGTCAGAATATTAAAAAGGATGGGTGTGATGAAAAAAAAGAAGTGGAATGAAAGAGTTTCCATCTATGATAAAAACGGAGTTTCAAAGAAAGAGTTAGAAGAAGGGGAGCCGGTCGCTGTGGTCAGCGCGTTTCGTCTCTCGAAGATACCCGAATGGCGCCCTATACCATTGCCGAATTTTTCAGGAACCCCGCGAAAAGGAGAGTTATTGGATATCGTCATTAACAAATCATTTGTGCTCTACGGTTGTAAGTTTCTTGGTGACGAGCAATCGTTGCTTCCGAAGGAGCTCGAATCGTATGCCTCTCGCCACGGGAGGACGTTTTGGACGCTCTTGCTGCACGACGCGCTTGGGAGGAGCCACATCTTCGTGGATTCTAAACTCGTTTTCGACGCCGGTAAAAAATAGGTCCCTTTCTTTTGCAATGAGAGGGATTTTTCTAATCATTTGACAATTTACTAACATAATGTTACTCTAAAATCAGAATATTTAAGAAAATAAACAAAGGAGAAAAAATGATTCAAACGAGTCAGGTGCATACTGTTTCAGTTCCTGCACCGATACTGAACACTTACTTTCCGGAAAGACCAACGACAATCAAAACGAGGAATTTCGGAAATGAAGCGGCGGAGGTATTAATGTTCAAGGATCCGCGAATCATATTTCGTATGGCGGAGACAGAGAATAAAGATCTCTGTCCTGACCAGTTGAGGAGGCACCTCCGCTGGATTATCGCTAAAAGCCAGCTTCGGACACCGCAGATGACTTGCCCTTTCTGTAAGAGAGAAAGAGTGAGTAAGACTATTGCGATAAGAAACAGAGGATCGGAATACATGAAGGGTTTTTTCTTCGACTCCCGAATTGTTTCTTGCAAGAACTGCGTCGGCAGGCTTGCTACAGAAAGAGCGTTCTGGTATTTCAAACAATGCCGTGATCAGGAAGAGATTCCCTTGAAATTTTCAGAGATTGCAAAACTTCCATTGGATACAGAGAAACTCCAAGAGTTTCTCATGGGAGTTTTTGATGTTAAAGAGCTGACGCCACAGACGGCGTTTGAATTTTTCAACAGGTAATATAAAAAGCCCTCCGATGTACATCGGAGGGCACTTTATTACTCAAATAGCTCTCCGGATATTTTTAAAATTAAAAACCCTTGTGAAAGGGTTTTTTGAATATATCCTGCCCAAAGCTTGTGGAAGCACATCCGGTTCGGGCAGGCGAAGGTTTTACTGTCACATTCGAAGGACCATTTTTATAGTAATACCCTCTTTTTACTCCGTCAAACGGGGGATATAATGAAACTATATGATCGTTCTTTTGCACAATATACGCAGTCTCTACAACGTCGGATCCATATTCAGGACGGCGGATGGAGCGGGGATAGAAAAGATTTATCTTTGCGGTATTACACCGGAACCATTCGACCGACTCGGGAAACCTCGCCCGCAGTTTACAAAAGTCTCGCTCGGCGCGGAACATTTCGTTCCATGGGAACATGTTGCTTCCACTACGGCGCTTGTCCGCAGATTGAAGAAAGAGGAATATACCATTTTTGCAATTGAACAGGCAAAGCATTCGGTTTCCCATAAAAGCGTGAAACTCGAGCAAAAAGATTTAAAAAAAATCGCAATCGTTTTCGGTAACGAGGTCCGCGGTCTTCCGCCGGCGCTTCTGAAGCTTGCAGACAAGGTGCTTGAGATTCCCATGAACGGGGAAAAAGAATCACTGAACGTTGGTGTTGCATTCGGTATTGTTGCATATCATCTGCAGAAATAAAAAACTATCGCCACGTAATGGCGATAGATTAAAGTAAAGACCGGCTGATTATTTCGGCAATTGTCTGTGGGCGTTCCATTTTTCGAATACTTTTTTGTGAAGCAAAAAAGTCTCTTTCCACGGAATATCTCTGTTACCGAAGAGTATTTCTTCCCAATCTTTCCAAAATTCCACGCACGGCTCATTTTTGCACGAAACAATATGAGCCTCCCCTAAAATTATTTTTGTAGAATCTCCTTTTGTTTGTTTCCCTCGGACACCTTTCCACATTGTGGAAACTATGAGTTCAACCACTTCTTCGCATTTAATCACTGCGTTGAAAACCCAAAGTCGCTTTCCTTGTGCAGAACCGGTTATATCAACAATAATGGCTTCTTCCCCATCCTCTGTACCCACGTTGTATTTGAGATAATTCAACCTCCTCTTTGTTTCTAAAAGAGAAAAAAGATGAGGACGGGCAAATATCTCCATTTCTCCGATAGGATCAGCGCGGAAATAAAGGGCCACGGAAGATCTCTCGTATTCCCCGTTTCCGAAAAACTCCACTTCAAGCCATTTTGCCGTTTTTGGCGCTGTAAAGAGGAATTTTTTTTCAAGTGAACTCTCGTAGAAGGACTCGTATTCTTCCGTGGGAATGGCGTAGGATATTTTTTCAATCGGAATGGATGAGCCGGGGGGAGGATTGAGCGTTCGGATAACTCCCGGAGCGTAGTTGTTGAAGACGTGCAAGAGAAAGATTCTGTAACGAGCAAATTCTTCCTGGCGGAACGGTATCCGGATCAGCTTTGTGGACATTTTCAACCTCCGTTTTTATTTATAATGTAGCTCTCTACAGAGTATGCCGAGTAATTCGGAAAATCAATCTCCGGCGTGGTAGAATAGATATATGCGATACGGAAGAATAGCGGGAATCTCGGGGATATTTCTTATTATTATCATGGGCGGTTTGTATTTTACGGCGGAGCACCTATATGCTCCGGAGACTTCTCCCGCATCTGTTGGGCACTATATGGATATTAACGGCCATAAAATCTCTCTGGAAATTTCGGATACGGCAGAAACAAGAGAACGGGGCCTTTCGGGCAGAGATTCGCTTGCGGTAGACAATGGAATGCTTTTTGTTTTTCCGGAAGCGGGGAACTACGGGTTTTGGATGAAGGGAATGCGTTTTCCGATCGACATTGTGTGGATTGCGTATGATACCGTCGTGGGATGGGAAGCGGACGTTGATCCCCAGATCGGCGTGCCGGATGCGTCGCTCACGGTATATTATCCTCCGTCACCCACGGACCGGGTGCTGGAAATGCCGGGCGGTCGCGCCGCGGCGCTCGGTATTGCATCGGGTACGAAAATAAGTTTCCACAACGAGTGATTTTTCCTCCACGCCGATTGGCGCTATACTGTTCAATAGGAGAGGGGGCTGGACTTAGGAAGTCCGACTTCCTAAGGAAAGTCGATAAACAAAATCCTTATTCAATTCATCCATTATTATGACAAAAATAGCAATAAACGGATTCGGGAGGATAGGACGATTATTTTTTAAACAAATATTCGAGGAAAAAGATATTGAGGTGGTTGCAATCAACGATTTGGGAAATCTTGAAAATCTCGCATACCTTTTGAAATACGACACGGTTTACGGCAGGTATGATAAAAAAGTTCAGGTTGACGCTGACGGTCGTAAGCTCGTCGTTGACGAGAAGGGAATAGCGTTCTTGCAAGAGCGTGATCCCATGAATCTCCCTTGGAAGGCAATGGACGTTGATATCGTAGTTGAGTAAACGAGGACAGGTTAAAAAGCGTTTCGATTACCTCGAACGGATCGTGCACCACAAACGCTTCGTCGCCCGTAATACAAATACTAAAAGAAACACTTGGCATAGAAAAAGCGATTCTTTCGACCGTGCATGGATATACCGCAACACAATCCATTGTGGATGGACCGGTGAAAGGTGAGGATTTTCGTAGAGGGCGGGCAGCCGCGCAGAATATTATTCCTTCAACGACGGGAGCGGCAATTGCGGTTACGCGCGCCATTCCGGAGCTCTTTGGCAAGTTCGACGGCGTTGCAATGCGTGTTCCGATCCTCGCTGGATCGGTAGCGGATATTACACTCGTTGCGAAGCGAGAAACGTCGGTAGAAGAAGTAAACGAGATATTCAGAAATGCCGCGAAAAAATCACAGTGGCAGGGTATTATGAATGTGAATGAAGACCAGATTGTCTCTTCCGACATCCTAGGACAGCCATACGGGGCGATTGTGGACCTTACCTTTACAAAAGTAGTGGGGGGAAATCTCGTAAAGGTGCTCTCTTGGTACGATAATGAGGCGGGGTACACGGCGACGCTTGTGCGTCACGTGAAAGCAGTCGCGGAATTTCTGAAGCAGAAATAACAAGAATTTTTAAATTTTCTAAATAAAGGATTAATTTTTCAATGTTTAAAAATTATAAAATTATAAAATTAAAAATTTTACTATGATTATTTATCTCGGTGCGGACCACCAAGGATTTCAATTGAAAGAAGCGATAAAATCGTTTCTCAAAAATAAAGGGTATCAGATTGAGGATGTGGGAAACCTCCGCTACGACGAACAGGATGATTATCCGGAATTTGCCGCCGCGGTGGGGAAGCGGGTGAGCGAGGATTACGAAAATAGCAGAGGTATCTTGATTTGTTCTTCCGGTGTCGGAATGAGTGTGGTGGTCAATAAATTCAGGCACGTTCGCGCAGCGCTCGTTGCGACGCCGGATCAGGCCTTCGACAGCAGGAACGACGACGACGCGAATGTGCTTGTGATAGCCGCGAATTACGCGACCTCCGATATGGCGCGGAAGATACTTATCACGTGGCTCGAGACACCGTTCTTGCGCGAACCGCGTTACCTCCGTCGCATTGCGGAAATCGACAGTGTTGAAGAGGAATTTTTGAAACCTTCTCGCGGGGAGGCGGAAACGGCGCATAAAGTGCGTCCTCAGAATCAAGACTCAATATCATGGAAGTAATCCCTTCCATCAATTGCGAAGATATCGCGTGTATCGCAAAAAAAATCGCGGTAGTGAAGAAGCTTGGCGCTCTGTGGGTGCATCTGGACGTTGGCGACGGAGTTTTTTCTTCCATAAAACTCTGGGATAAAAAGGAAGACATTATAAAATTAAAAGATGAGGCGCTCGCAAAAATGGCGCCGATTGTTTTCGAGGTGCATTTGATGGTTAAAGATCCGGAAGAATGGATTGAGGTGTGGCTCAAGGCGGGAGCAAAACGAGTGATTGTACATTGCGAGGTGATTCACGACTTGGAATTTTTGAAGAAGAAATGCGAGGAGTATGGCGCGGAACTCGGTTTATCCATCGAATTTTCATCCAACATCGAAAAACTTACCCCGTTCCTTACGGAGGGGATAGAATTCGTGCACGTGCTTTCGGTGCCTCCCGGACTTCAGGGACAAAAATTTCACGAGGATGCGTTGAAGCGAATCGAATTGTTGCACAAGCGGTATCCGAGTATTTTGATTGAAGTGGATGGAGGCATTGACGATAAGACGGGGAAACTCGCAAAAGACGCCGGCGCCGATATTTTCGTATCCGCGACATATATATTTAAAGCGGCGAAACCGGACATTGCATATCAGACGCTCCGGAAAATATGATATGATGAATACAAGGTGTTAGGGATTAGGTTATAGGTATTAGTTATTATGTCAGTACTTCACGAAAAAGAGATAAAAAAAATAGAAGAGCGGGCGAATACAATACGTGAAACGATTATTGATATGTTGCTCAAGGCGGGTTCGGGGCACTCCGCGGGACCTCTCGGCATGGCGGATATTTTCGCGGCTTTTTATTTTCATATTTTAAATCACAATCCAAAGAAACCGGATTGGCCGGAGCGTGATCGGCTTATTCTTTCCAACGGACATATCTGCCCCGTACAATATGCGGCACTCGCATACGCGGAATATTTTCCCATTGAGGAACTACAGACGCTCAGAAAACTCAACTCGCGCTTGCAGGGACATCCGCATCGCGGGGCACTACCGGGTATTGAAACAACCTCGGGTCCTTTGGGTTCGGGTCTTTCGCAGGCAATCGGCGTCGCGCTCGGGGCGCAGCTGGATCGCAAAAAATATCGTGTGTATTGTGTGGCGTCCGAAGGAAAAATACGAGGCGTTTCGTTGGCACGTGCTTGAGGTGGACGGACACAATGTAGAAGATTTTGTTGACGCCGTTTCGGAAGCCAAGGCAATCTACGAAAAACCAACGGTGATTATTGCACACACGATTCCCGGCAAAGGGGTGAGCTTTATGGAGCGTGATTATAAGTGGCACGGCAAACCACCGAGCAAAAAGGAGGCGAAAGAAGCTCTTTCGGAACTTCGCACGCTCGGGAAGCGAATTCGGAGTGAGCACGAATAGGAGAGAGGTTAACAGTTGTTTTTTTCAGATTTGTATGGAACAATAGTTTCATGACAAATAAAACAATAAAAAAAGAACTTTTTTCTACAGCACAAGCGGCAGAGGTTTTGGGAATAAGCAGAATTGCCGTTTTTAAGTACATCCGGTCAGGAAAATTACCGGCGGTAAAAGTCGGGAGGAATTATGTGGTCGAGAAAGAAGAATTGATGGAATTTCTGGGAAAACGACTGAAAAAAGAAAAAAAGAAAATTGAAATTTCGGTAAAAAGGACAGTTGAGGAATATATGGAGTGGGATGAACCAATCCCCGCATTTGGTGCTCGCTTCCCGAATATATTGGAAAGTTGTTTACTGCAACCATTTTCAACATTTGGAAGGAAGAATCTCTATCGCGGTTTCGTAGAAAAGGGAGCGATATTATTTTATCTTCTTATCAAAAATCATCCGTTTGAAAATGGGAATAAACGTATTGCCATTGCAACACTTATTTATTTTCTCTATAAGAACGAGAAATGGTTGAAGTTGAGCAATCAAAATCTCTATCTTTTTGCGAAAGAAGTCGCGGCGAGCGATTCAAAAAAACAACACGAAGTTCAAGAAGATATAAAAAGATTTCTGAGGGCATATACTATTTCATCCCACGCATGAATTCTGTAAATTTGTGGCAAATTATGAAATAATGATTCTATGGCTTCCGAAACAAAAATCTGTCAAAACTGTCCCGTAAAATCGCGAGTAATATGAGCTGATTTTACGAGGATTCCGTGGCGACGAGCGAAGCGAGACGCTCTACGGGATAAAACTCCACTCGCGCTTTGTCGTGCGCAGAGGCGGCTTGCGTTTAGGAACGAGCGGGCGTTTTACAAGCGCAAGTGCGATCGTTGCGATAAATACGTGGTTTCAATGTATAGCCCAAACAAGCGTTATCGGGTTTGGTGTTACGATTGCTGGTTTAAGGATGATTGGGACCCGCTCGTGTACGGACGAAACTACGATCCTACGCGATCGTTTCTCGAACAGTTTGAAGAGTTGTGGAACGAAGTCCCGAAAATAGGACTCATGCACATGCGGAGCGTGAATTCAGAGTATGTGAATATTTCCGCGGACAACAAGGACTGTTATATGATTGTCGAATCTTCGAACAATGAGGGATGTACCCACTGCTATTGGATACAGGAATGCAAGGATTGCGTTGATGTTTCGTTCGCTTCGAAGACGGAACTATCGTATGAGAGTGACGACTGTTATGACTCCTATAAATTGTATTACAGCAAGGGGTGTCACGATTGTCGCGACAGTTTTTTCCTTTTCGATTGCAAGGATTGTTCGGATTGTATTGGTTGTGTAAATCTTAGAAGTAAGAAATATTACATTTTCAACAAACTGTATTCAAAGGAAGAGTACGAGCGATTTCTTGCGGATGCAAAACTCGACACCCATGAAGGCGTCGAGGCGATGCGAAAAAAATTCGAGGCGTTTGCAGAGACGCAACCGAAGAAATATGCGGAGATATATAATTCAGTGGGCTGCAACGGGGACTATATAAAGAACGCGAAGAATTGCAGTTATTGTTTTCATTGCTACGAATCAGAAGATTCGAAATACGGAGTGCATGTTTGGAGAAACGCAAAAGATTGTATGGACGTGGATACCGCGGGGAGGAACGCGGAGCTGGTCTATAATTCGATGAATTCGGGAATCGATATTTCTCATTATATTTGTTCAAGTCTTTGCTGGACGTGCAGTTTCATGGAGTACTCCTATTATTGTTTTAATTCCAATCACTGTTTTGGATCGGTGGGACTTCGTAAAAAGGACTACTGTATTTTGAACAAGCAATACAGCAAGGAAGATTTTGAAAAACTGCGCGAAACAATCGTTGCTGATATGAAAAAGAGAGAGGAATACGGAGAGTTTTTTCTGGCATCGGTGAGCACGTTCGGATACAACGAAACGGCGGCGCAAGATCAATTCCCGCTCAAAAAAGAGGAAGCACTGAAACAGGGATTCAAATGGGAAGATACCACTAGGGGTACGTACGGTAAGGAGACTGTAAAATGGGAAGATTTTCCAGCGGAAATAGATCCGACAAAAACTGTTTTTGCTTGCATTGATTGTTCAAAGAACTATCGCGTAATTCCCAGCGAATTTGCGTTCTATAAGAAACTTCACATTCCGGTGCCGCGTCTTTGTCCGGATTGTCGGCATGCACGTCGCATAGGGAACAGGGGGCCGAACCATTTGTGGAAAAGAGCGTGTTCCTGTGGTGGTAGTTCATCAAAAGACGGGAAATATAAAAACACGGTGGCACACGTTCATAGTGACAAACCTTGTCCGAATGAATTTTCGGCAAACGTTCCGCCGGAGAAAAATAAAATGCTTTATTGCGAGGCATGTTATAATGCCGAAGTGGTGTAGAAGGCGACAGATTTTAGGCAGTAAGTATCAAATATGACATTATCACAAGATAAAAAACTGGAGATTGTAAATGCGGAGCTTGATTTGTGCCAGAGACAGATGGATAAGTACGATGCTCTTTTGCGGCAAGTTCGCGGATGGGCGATAACGCTCTGGATTGCCTCGCTCGGTTGGTCATTTCAGGTAGAACGAAAAGAAGTTGTGTTACTCGGAATCGTCGTATTGGTGGTGTTTTGGATACTCGACGGATCCGATAAAACCTATCGGGAGGGATATAAAGCACGACGCAATACCGTTACGGAAGCAATACGTGCGTTTTTTGATACAGAAATGTTTCCCAAGGATTTTTCTTCCCCCAATTTTCCACGACACGAGAATCATTTTGGGGGAACGGTAAAGAACATGTTCCGCGCGCACGTGGGGATGCTCTATGCGGTGTTGCTTGCCGTGTCGATTATTTTCTACATGGCAGTGTAAATCTTATGAGTGCAAGTGAATCAAAAACATGTCAGTCCGCCAGCTGGCGTATGTCTGTCCGGGGCTGGTAAATCTTAAATCATCATGGATTCACAAACAAAACAGTGTCAAAATTGTCATAATAACTTCCTTATAAAGTTGTTAAGACTCCCATACAGCGGTGTATGATATAATAGAAGAACGTAAATGTTAAACAGTGAATTAAAATTGAATCCAAAAGTTTTTGACGATGATGTGGAGCAGATTCCCACGCGTAATGGATATGGGGAGGGACTCCTGATTGCTGGAGAGGAAAACCCGAATGTGGTTGCGCTCTCGGCGGATCTCACAGAATCAACGCGCGCGGAAGCGTTTGCCGAGAAGTTTCCCGAACGGTTTTTTGAAGTGGGGGTTGCCGAGCAAAATATGGCGACGATTGCGGCAGGGTTGGGTATTTCAGGGAAGGTACCTTTTATTTCCTCGTATGCCACATTTTCACCGGGGAGAAATTATGAGCAGATACGCACGACCATCGCTTACAATGATGCAAATGTAAAAGTGGCAGGACACCACGCTGGCATCTCCGTCGGACCCGATGGTGCGACGCACCAAGCAACGGAAGACGTCGCTATTATGCGCGCGATGCCGAATATGAAGGTGATTGTCCCGTGCGACGCGATTGAAGCGAAGAAAGCGACACTCGCGGCGGCAAAATTATGGGGACCGGTCTATCTGCGCTTCGGAAGGGAAAAGAGCCCTGTTATTACAAGCGAGGAAACGCCGTTTACACCCGGAAAAGCATTCATTCTTTGGGAACCAAAAGGGAAAAAGACTGATGTTGCGATTGTGGGATGCGGGATGCTCTTGCATCACGCGCTTCTTGCGGCGCAGGCACTCGAGAAAGAGAAAATACACGTGCTTGTTGTGAACAGTCACACGGTAAAGCCACTCGACGAACACACTATACTCGCCGCCGCAAAAAAAGCAGGCGCTGTGGTTTCCGTCGAAGAACACCAAATAGCAGGGGGTTTGGGCGGTGCGATTGCCGAATTGCTTGCCCGACGCGCGCCCACGCCGATGGAATTTGTGGGGCTCGAAGACACGTTCGGCGAATCGGGAAAACCGGAGGAACTATTGGAGAAATACGGGATGGGGGTTGATTCAATCATAAAGGCTGTCAAAAAAGTTTTAAGGAGAAAATAGAGCATGGCAAATAAATTGACCATCGGAGGGGTAACACTTGTCGGCGCGATTTTCGCGCTGTTTTATTTTTTCCTTTCCGCTCCGCAGTCCTCCGGAGAAATCGAACGATTTATTGTATCGCAGGGAGCTACGCAGGCCGAAAGTGCCGCGGCTGCCGTTGATCAAGGGTTCGTAAGAAACGCTTCGGTCTTCTCGCTCCTTTTGAGATTGGAAAATATATCCGTAAAAGCGGGCGCGTACCGAATCGCTAAGAATATGAATGCGTTTGCCGTGGCGAGTATAATTATCTCCGGTCCTTATATGAAATGGGTTACCGTGCCGGAGGGCTTACGGAAGGAGGAAATAGCGAATCAACTTTCGACTTTGCTCGGGTGGGACGACGTCAAGAAGACTCAATTTTTGAACGCGTACGAAACGCTCGGCGGGAGTGATTACCGAGAAGGCGTGTATTTTCCCGATACCTATCTTTTACCGAAAGACGAGGACGGGACTCAGATTGCGCAACGGTTCATACAACACTTCAACGAAAAATTCGCGCCATACGCGGCAGAGGCGGGGAAGCAGAATATAAAATGGACGACGGCTCTGAAGATTGCTTCGCTCATTCAGCGTGAAGCCGCGGGAACGAGCGACATGGCCGTAATCTCGGGCGTGATATGGAACCGACTCCTTCAAAATATGAAACTCGACATTGACGCGAC
>Ga0075962_113_pt1 | contig 15141 bp, 16 predicted proteins | sample RifGroA2_FD_67957 | JGI IMG/M metagenome (GOLD analysis project Ga0075962, IMG submission 67957) | Parcubacteria (Jorgensenbacteria) bacterium GW2011_GWA2_45_13 | reverse complement strand
TGCAAAGAGACCGAAAAGAGCTTGAAAAAATGGCGAAGTCATTTTCACAAACGCACAAAGGATTGCTCGCAGAAACGCTTCCCGCGGCAATCGCCGATTATTCCGAGATAGATATGCTCAGTGGGAAAATTATGAGTTTTCTCAGTCTTTTTGAAAGCACAGACGTAACAAATGCCGCGGTCAAAGCAAAACTTGCCGAAATAGAACAAGAAATAAGTTCACTCCAAGGAAACTTTCTCACTTTTTTTGAACTCGAGCTCGTAAAACTAAAAGACGAGGTACTTGAAAAATGGTACGCCGAAAACGAATTAATGCGAAAACATCGACCGTGGATAGAACATATCCGCATTTTCAAAGAACATTTTTTGGAAGAGGCAGTCGAATCGGCGCTCGCAAAACGCACTCCTTTTGGTCCCGGCACATGGAGCCAGTTTTTCGATGAATTCGAGGCAGACCTTGAATTCGAGTTTGGAGGCGAAAAGAAAACTCTTACGGAGATGCTCCACTTGCTCGGCGAATCGAAAAACGCCGAGGAAAGAAGGATAATTCAAAAAATAACAAACGAAGGATTAAAAGGAGCTTTTTCTAAATATTCGGCGCAGACCCTCTACATGGCAGTCGGAGCAAAATCGATTGAGGACAATGAACGAGGATACACACACCCGATGGACGCAAGAAATCGCGATAACCGCGTAACGGACGAAATGGTCACGGCGCTTCACCTCGCCGTGCGGGATGTGGCGGGACCACTCACCAAGCGTTACTACCGCCTGAAAGCGAAACATCTCAGCCTTCCCCTTCTCCGCTGGAGCGATCGAAATGCCCCCCTTCCCTTTACCGATACAACAGAAATTCCGTTTGAAGATGCACACGCGCTGGTATCCGAAGCATATCGCGACTTCAGTCCCACACTCGCAGAGCTTGTTGAATCATTTTTTGAAAAACATCGTATCGACGCACCCGCGGTGAAAGGAAAACGTGGTGGTGCCTTTAATCATTCCCTTGTTCTTCCGGGAAACAGGACCGCTTATGTTTCACGCTCCTATCGCCTATTGTGAAACTGCTTCCGTATTCGGCGAAATGACGACTTTTAATTTTCTCAAAAAAAGAATGATTGACAGAGGAGACAAGAAAGCGCTCCTCGCTCTCCTTATGGGTAAAATTGAAGATACGTTGAACACCGTGGTGCGACAGATAGGATTTTCGAACTTTGAGCAACGCCTCCACGGCATTGACGCCTCCTACAAAACATGGGGGTCTCAAAAAAAATATTCCGTCGAAGAATTGAATGCGATATGGCTCGAAACACTCATTCCCTTCTACGGAGATGAGGGAGAAATCTTCACTTACGAAAACACCGAATATTTCTGGTCATATATTTCACATTTTCACCGACCATTTTACGTTTACGGTTACGCGTTTGGAGAACTTCTGACGCAGAGCTTGTACGCAACACTCCCGACGCTCGGCGACAGATTCGAACCTCTCTATCTCGAGATGCTCCGTTCCGGTGCGACAAAAAACGTTAAAGAACTTTTAACCCCCTTCGGACTCGATGCGAATAATCCCGCCTTTTGGAAGAGCGGGATTGAAGTGAGTCTCGGAGCAATGATTGAAGAAGCGGAACAACTTACGAAAGAGGTCTGTTGATCTCCTCTTTTCTCCCCTGCCAATCAAATATCTGGAAGAGAATGAGTAGAACGAACGCGATTGCTGCCATCGTGGGAATGGTGATGAATCCGTATGCGAGAAAATAACGTTTCGAGCATGAAACAACATCCTCCGAAGAGCAAAGCACGGACAAGGCGCCACCGAATTGAAGATAAACCTGATAAAACGCGACGAGCGCTCCCGCGACCGAAAGTGGAAGCGAGAAACGCCACGCGTTCTTATAACGCTTCCAGATTACTATTGCAAAAAGAATCACTTGAGGATAAAGGAAAACTCGTTGCCACCAGCAGAGCGTGCACGGGGTAAAATGTGCAAACTCGGAATAAAAAAGACTGCTCGCGGTGCCGAAAAATACAACGATAAACGAAAGGATGGCGGCACGGCTGACAAAGAAAGAATGCCACGAAGTGCCTTTTCCGAAAAGAATCAGCACAAGCAAAAAGACGCTTCCCGCAAGCGCGAAAAGGGAAAAGAACGAAAGCACCTCGGTAACCAATTGTACAAGCGGAGTCATATATTAATATTATTGCGAAGAAGTGGAAGATGCTACGGGAAGCACGCATTCCGATTTTTCAGAGAGCGTTGCCAAAGAGATTTCTCCGCTAAGTCTCGATCCATCGGTAAAAACCCATGTCGGATACCCTTTTATCCCCTCCTGAATACAAATGGGATTCTCACCCTGTCCGTCGGGTGTGGAGCACTCGACATACGGCAATTTACCCGCCGCAGTCCCGAAAAGCGCTTTTTGCGCTTGACAATGAGAACACCAGTACGCCCCGTAGAATTTCACTCCTTTATCTGTAAGACAGGTGGCAAATCCGTCGAGATCGGAACGCACCTCTGCTCTGCTCCCTCCGGAGACCAGATAGAAAAATACAACGAGCGCGATGACGGCGAGCGTCACCACCGAGATAATAAGAAGTTTTTTGTTTTGCATACACTCCATTATACATGAAAGAAAAAACTTTTAAAAACAAAACTCCACGATAACGCGGAGAAAGTGCTCCACCAATTCTTCGTCTTTCGTCATTATTGGCATTATAGAAAACTGTTTGTTGAAAATCGAATAATCCCGCAAAAATGAAAAAAAGGGTATAATAATGTCATGGATGAAACAGAGGAAAATAGTATAAAAAAAATAAATATATGGATGAACGAACACTCGCAACCGAGCTACGAAGCGCTCGTAGATCTCGCTCGCTCGGAAACGCCGGAGGCCTATGAGATACTACGCGAGCTCGCCCTGAAATATAACATTTCCCACGATGACTCAACGCCTCTTTTGGAATTGGCCGCCAAAATATCAAATATAATCGGAAAAGCTCCCGATGAAAGCAACTATTGATACAGGCGCGCCTCGGCGCCTCGGGAGAAAAACTTACTTGCTTTTCTCCCTGAAACGCATGCATCCGGCAGGGGGACTTTTTGCACTTTCGGTTGTGCTTCTTTTTCTTCAACGGGCCGCGCTTATTTTTTTGAAAGACCCTCAATCATTCATAAAATTCGTTTCGCTTCTTGATACACTCATTCTTTTCACTTCGATGTTTTTTCTTTTTGCGCTCGCCGGAGCGTTTTTTGCTGCGTGGCTCACTTATAAAAACTATACTTTTGCGTTTGAAGAGAACTTCTTAAAAATACGGCGCGGGGTTTTGAATAAGGAAGAAATTGAAATACCGTACCGCCGGATACAAGACATAAATATCAAACGCCCTTTATCTTACCGCCTCTTTGGCGTAAGCCGACTCGTCGTACGTACTGTCGAACGCGAAGCGAGCGGAAAAACCGACGAGTCGGAAGGAGTACTCCCCGCACTCGACAAAGATCTGGCGAAAGCAATAGAACAAACACTGATCTCTCGGGTAAATGTGAAAGAAGCACAAAAAGAACCCGTTTCTTCATAAAGAATTATTCCTCTTCCAAATAAAATCAGGACACGTTCCACCTCGCAAAAATGCCACACGGCAAATGGCGATCATTTTTGGATTCCACAATCGAAAGTTCTCCTTGTTCCAAGACTCCATTTTTCCCCTCCGCCATATCCGCGATATTGTTTGCGTACGCAAGCGCGGAATAGCCCGATGCATAGCCGTTCAAAAGAATGAATCGCGGATCGTCCGAAAGCACGCCCTTTGCGAGCGTGAGGAGTTCGAGGAAATGATTTTCTATTTTCCATAATTCCCCTTTCGGTCCGTGACCGAACGCGGGCGGGTCCATCACAATGCCATCGTACTTTCTCCCCCGCTTCTTCTCGCGTGCAAGGAATGCGCGCGCGTCGTCTAGTATCCACCGCACGGAATTTTTTCCCACACCGGAGAGCTCGGCATTCTCCCGCGCCCATCCTATCGCGGCTTTCGAACCGTCAACGTGGCACACTTCAGCACCCGCTTGAAGCGCGGCGATTGTCGCTCCGCCGGTATACCCGAAAAGATTGAGTACGGAGGTTTTCTTTCGAGTTCCACGGATTGTATTCCGCATCCATTTCCAATTCGGCGCTTGCTCCGGAAAAACACCAACATGCTTGAACGCCGCAAGCTTCACACGGAACTCTATGCCACCAATCGAAGCTTCCCATTTCTCGGGAAGATTCGCCTTTCTTATCCACGCCGCACGCTCGCTCCGATGGAGGAAACGTGCGTCCGCTTGTTTCCATTCCACCTCGGAAAGGTGTTTTTCCCAAAGCGCTTGCGGATCGGGACGTGAAACGACGTATTTACCGTACCGCTCAAGTTTCTCACCACCGCCGGAATCGAGCAGTTCATAGTCCCTCTCGGGTAGTGTTTCTAAAAGCGTAAGTTTCTTCATAAGTACTGTTATCGTAGACTAAAACGGCATAATTTTCCATAACAAAATTCCCCTGTTAAGGGGAATGTATTTAAGAAAAAATAACTTCTTTGCAAAAAACTCTGACCTCTTCCTTCAATTTATCTACAGACCCATAATTTTCGATTATGAAATCGGCACACATTCCAATTTCTCGTATATGAGCTTCCGTCGGAGCGTTCTCTTCTTCACAGAATTGCTTATAGGAAAGGTTGAATTCTTCGACTTTTTCTTTTCTTTCCTTCAATCGTCCGTACCGGATTTCTTTACTTGCTGTAATATAGACAAGCGTACCAATAGTTCCAAACGAACGAATCATCTCGGCATCGGAATGCCATCGCACCCCATCAAATACAATCACATCATTGTCGGATGCCTCAATCCTGCTCTTTACGGCACGGGTCAGTGCACCACGCCCGAACATTTTTTCCATTGCGACGGGAAGCTTTTGAAGATTCTCTCTCGTCGTAGGAATTTTCCATATCGCGAGCGTTTCAATAAGAACATCCGAGGAGTGTATCCTGAAAAACGTTTTCTTTTTTTCTTGCAGAAAATCTCTCAAAAAATTGCCAAACGTTTCTTTTCCTGCTCCTTTCTCTCCAACAATACCTATAATCTTCTTCATCTCATATCTTATAGTTATGTAAAAAACTGAAGATAGTATGCCACAGAAATTCTCTCCTTTCAAGTAAATTCTCAGCGAGTTCTGTCACATTCACATCAATTTCGTTTTAGCGATGTCGATGAGTCGCCTATTCGCAAAAAAACCTGAAACACGCTAATCTGTATATAACAACATGCTTATCGACGACGTAAATATAGAGATAAAAGCGGGAGACGGTGGCAGAGGCGCCGTGGCGTTTCAAAAAAATCTTGGCGAGAGAGGGCCGACCGGCACTGCGGGCGGTAGGGGTGGCAGTGTGTATTTTGAAGGTGTTTCCGATCTCAGCCGCTTGAACCAGTTTCGTTTCAAAAAAAAGATTGAAGCGGAGCGCGGTATGGATGGAAGATCACAGTTTAGGGACGGACACAACGGGAAAGACCTTATCCTCCAAGTTCCCGTGGGCACCGTAATTCATAACCTGACCGCGAAAAATCGCGACGAGATAACGCGCGTCGGTGAGCGCATTCTTATGGCACGAGGCGGGAAAGGAGGACGTGGCAATTTCCACTTCCGTTCGTCAACCAATACGACACCAAAACAATTTGAAGAAGGCAAGCGCGGAGAAATATTTATCTTACGCCTTGAGCTCAAGATGATTGCGGACGTCGGATTCGTTGGACTCCCGAATGTAGGAAAATCAAGTCTCTTAAACGAGCTTACCAATGCAAAGACCAAGGTGGCGAACTACGAATTCACAACACTCGAACCGAACCTCGGCGTGTACTATGAGCTTATTCTCGCGGATATTCCCGGCCTCATCGAGGGGGCTTCAATCGGTAAAGGACTTGGAACAAAATTCTTGCGCCATATTGAACGCACGAGGATGCTCTTCCACTTTGTTGCCGCCGATTCCCCACATCCTTTTGAAGATTACAAAACAGTGCGGAAAGAACTCGAAAACTTCAGTCTCCCGCTTCTCGAAAAACAGGAATATATATATCTTTCGAAAAGTGACACGGTGGACGAAAAACGCATCAAAGCGATAATGAGTGAATTCAAAAAAAAGAAATTATCCATCACTCCAATCTCAATCCTTGACGATGAAAGTGTAAAAAAGGTGAAAGAATTATTGAACGAGATTAAAAAAGAGAAGTAATGGACGCGGATCAACGCGGATTCGAACCGATTTATACGGATATGAAAAAGTCGGCGCATATGCCTGATTTTTATTATTCTCTGATACCAAGTATCAAAAAGTTGCTCTTTGAATGAGTTATGATGCTCTTTTCAATTTCCTCACCGGTGAAAAGAAAACACCCACTTCACTCATCCTCCATGCGTAGGTATAATACGAGGGTCGTTCACGATGAATTCCATCATGCCGAACCAGAAGAATATACAAACCAAAAACCTGAAAATTCCTTCGTTCTGGCATTTCGGGAAAAATGTGATAGGCCTCAAAGAGTCCGTAACTTCATATATAAAACGGCTTCCGCTTTCACTTCCCGCTTCGCCTGAAATATTTGAATCCGGATGTGGCAACGGTACGATCAGTCTTTCATTCCTTGAACGGTGGCCGGATGCCCATTTTGTCGCCACCGAAACCGACGGATGGATGTTACTCGCGGCGGCACGGGCGGCGCAGAAAAAGGGTATATCCACCGATAAATTGGAGTTGGGAGAAGCGGACATGAATAATCCGCAGATAATCACCTTTCTCGACCGAGAAGAATCAATACGTCTTAGACCGGAATCTTTCGACCTCATCATTACAAGCACCGCTCTCGAACGCACGGATCTCGAGGCGTCGCTTCCCGTTCTTTTGCGACTTTTGAAACCCGGCGGTTATTTTATGAATTTCGGAGTTCGCGGAAATATCGTCGGAAAAATACTGAGCTTCTTCTATCATTTTTCCATAGTTCCCGAAACCACCCTATCGGACGCGTTAAAAGTAAATCGGTGTACCGATATCAGAGAATTTTCCTTCGCATTCGATGAATTTCCCGCAAGCGTACTTTTTAAAGGTACCCTCGCCCAAAAAATGAACTGATTTCACAACAAGAAATAACCATGACCGAACACACGAAGGAAAATATACTAATCGTTTTTGCGCTTGCCGTTCTTGTCACGCTTGGATGGATTGGTGTCTATGGACAAAATGAAAATCCGGCGCGAATACCCACAATCGAAACAACCGCGATGAAAAGCAATGATGCGACATATTCGTTTGATATTGAATACCCCTCATTCGGCAATCTAAAGAACAAGGACATTGAAAAAGATCTAAATGAAAAGATTAAAAGTTACATAAAAGAGACGGTAGATTCCTTCAAACAAGAAACCGCAGAAAATGTATTAATTTTTAAGGATCTATAAAATACCTTCTTTATGCGCTACGAAACAGAACTCTTAACCTCGGAATTGATCAGCATTCGTTTTGAGCCCACAACCTATACGGCGGGAGCGGCTCATCCTTACAGTTTTACTCATGCCTTTAACTACGACCTAAGAACGGGATCGATTATTCGCTCTCCCGAGGGATTCTTCACCCCAAACTCCGGATACCTCGACACAATCTCTTCATATTCCATAAACAATCTTCTGGAACAGTTTAACAACGAGCGTGACGCCATAGAACCCATGATAAGAGGCGGCGCAACGCCAAATTCGGAGAATTATCAAAATCTTCTTTTTACAAAAAGTGGATTGCTCATCGTTTTCGATCCGTACCAAGTGGCGCCCTATGCCGCGGGAATCTCCGAAGTCACCATCCCCTACGAAACAATAGCCGGAATCATGGATCCGGAGCTCTTCTCGCTCGTTTCGACTCAAACAACGAATTAAACCCCTCTTACGACGTCAGACGTCGTAAGATTAAGAATCGGCCATCATACGGCGTAGCCCGCAATATTCGCACGCCTCATCCCCGCACGTACGGTCCCAAAAAGAAAGAGAAAGGATTTCCTCCGCCGTTTTTTGTGTGAGTGCTTTTAGTTCTTCAACTTCATCTTTTTCTATCGAAAATCGCTCTTTCCTGTATTTCCCTTTTGTGTCTGATTCCACAAAATCAATTTCTCCGGATGTCATTTTATATTTCCCATCATGGAAAAGATCGAGTAACAACCGGTAAAATACAAGCTGTCTTTTTATGTTCCCGTTTGATGTTTTTGTACTCCCTTCAATCTCACCACGAGACTTCGGCCTTCCCGTTTTGTAATCAACCACACTTACATTCCCCGCACCATCCATCATCTCCATTTTATCGATCTTGCCGGTCAGACGAACGTCCGGCGAGAGCATAACCCCTTTAACGGTGAATTCCGTCTGTGTGTTCAGATTCCATTTGCCGACGTATGCGTCAAAATATCCGGCAAGTGATTGCCTTCCTTTTTCGAGAGCTTCTTCAAGATCGTGTTCACGGAGCGCTTCTCGGTGAAGATGGAATTCGAAACGCTGTAAAAGAAATTCCTTTTCCGGATCGCGTTTTTTTGCCGTTTCAAAAAGATCCCGCAACGCAGCGTGTGCTGCCGTTCCATACATTTGATGTTTCGTTTTTGCCTTCGGAATACGAAGCAGATTCGTATAAAAATAACGCCATGGGCATTCAAGATAATTATTGAGTCCCGTCACGGAGAATCCATATTTCAAAAAGAGCTCGCGGACAAAATCTCTGTTACGGATATCAACTCCGCGGGAAATCGATGGAGCGAAATGTGCCTCCCCGCTTTTCACATACATATCTTCCCACGAACCAACATCCTTTTTTTCTATCAAATCTCCTCGTATCTCTCCGACAAATTGAGAAGGAAGTTGCTCCCGTCCGCTTGCACTCGTTTTTGCATACGTGATGGTAACCTCCTTCTTCGCCCTCGTGAGCGCCACATAGAACAGGCGACGTTCGTCCGCCTGTTCGTCCCACTCGATCTCATGGTCGAGGAGCGAATATACTTTTGGCGAAAGCGGTAACGCGTTCGGATGGCGCTTGTTACCCCAATGTCCGTTGTGCGCATTCACGAGATAAACGGATTCGAATTCGAGCCCCTTTGAACGGTGCGCGGTCATAAGCCGTACCTCGCGAACAATATGTCTTGCAAGATTCTTCTTAACCAAAATATTGTGTTCCTTCAGGGTATCGAGGTATGTAAAAAGATCAGCGAGTGTTGCTGTACGATGGGCCTCAAGCAATGTCTTCAATTCATCAAAGAGAGCGTTCAACTTGTCCATTTTTTCAACCGAATCGGAAGAACCGAGTATCGAGGAAAGAAATCCCGATTCGCGCACCACGGTTTCAAAGAACGAGAGTACATCCTTATTTTTACTGACCGATTTCCATCGCGAAAGTTGATTGGCAAAATTAATAATCGCGAGAGGGTTTTCCGCGTCGAGTGCCCGCAACGATTCTTCCGAACGCATTACGTCCTGCACCCGTGTGCAATGTTCCCCCGCATACGCGATTATTTTATATACGTCGAGGGGAGTGATGTGTAAAAAATCGATATGCATCGCCTCGATTGCAAGATCATCCTTTCCATACTCATTCACGGTTCGCAAAATCAACAGCAACTTCCTAATATCCTGGTCGCCTAAAATATCCTGATCTGATTCGATGACAAACGGTATGGCAAATTTTTCAAACACGCGCGCAATCGGAAATACGTCGCGGTTATCACGATAGAGCACGGCAATTTCATTCGGAGAAACACCTGCGTTAATCTTTTTCTTTATGTCGTTTGCGAGAAAAAAGATCTCCACTTCCGGACGAGAAAAATCATAGACGTCAATATTTGTATTTGGATATATCGCATTCGCCTTGAGCCGCTTCTCTCCCGAAATCAGACTTTCCGCAGAGTCTAGGATTACTTGTGTCGAACGGTAGTTTTCTTCGAGGGCGATAAGCTTCGCTTCCGGATACAACTTCTTGAAATAGAGAAAATTCTCAAGCGACGCGCCCTGAAAGCGAAAAATCGCCTGCTTCTCGTCCTAAGTAGTAGATTCTTGTTCCGGGAAAGCGCGCCGAGAACCTCCATAATCATGTCGCTGTAATCGTAGAACTTCGCCCGCGCGAGTTCTTCTTGATACGTCGCGTAGACCTTCGCAAGCTCCTCGTTCTTCGCGATTCGACGTTCCAGTTTTTGATATTCTCCCTTCATCTTGCCGACGTGCTGACCTTTCTCATGATAGAGGTCGGATATAGCGAGAAAGGCCTTCTTCTCTTCTTTCACGAGAAAGACGAACCGTTCCGGATCCACGCCCTCGCGCTTCAATTCGTTTACATTCGACAAAACGGCTCGCAAATAATAAAATGTGTCGCCGAAAGGTTTTAATTCTTTGAGTGGCAACTTCAAAATTATCTCTTCGAGAAGTTTTATCTGGTCCACCTCCGTAATGTGCTCGGCGCTGATGATATGCGGAAACTCTTCCGGATATCCTTTTATGACGTCGTTGCAAAAACCGTGAAACGTGTTGATGACAACCGAGTATGCGGGGCTCCCGATGATCTCAACGAGTCGCCGCCGCATTGAGGCAACGCCCGATTCGGTAAACGTAAGTGCTAAAATATTTTCCGGCTCGGTATCGGTTGTTCGAAGAATATTCGCAATGCGAAGCGTCAGAATCTGCGTCTTGCCCGTCCCCGGCCCGGCAATGACCATTACTGGCCCCTCAACGGCATCAACCGCCTGCTTTTGTGCGGCGTTCAATTGTTTGTAATACGCCTCAAATGTTTTTTTGTCTTTGGACATTTCCTATTATTTTAACATAGCTTTTCTTTATTCGTATCTTCCTGCTTATATAACATTGACCACATAAAAATACAGTGGTACAATTTGAACAGTTAATTTATTTTATATAAGGAAAAAGATATGCAGATAATAGGACTGTTTTCTGGTGTCACTTCATATGCGAAGATAGTCGTCCATCGCTTTTTTGCGGAAGAATGTACCTTTCATGAATTTATGCAAAAAGTTATTGAGAGAAAAACTCCGGTTTCTATAAAAATAAAATTCGAGCCTATCAATCCTATAAATTTATCTGATAGTTTGGCTGTCGTGAGTGGCTTCTCTTATCTTCGACTTGAAATTCTGGGAGACAAAAATACAAGAGGGGCTTTCACTGAAATAAAAATCGGTTACTACAGCCCCTATGAGCCGGGCTCTACATCTTCTGTACTAAAAAAAGAAGATGAGGAAAAAGCTCGATATAGAAACTTTTTAAAAAAATTGAACATAGAGGTCTTATAACGAAACGCCGCGTCATCACGCGGCTTTTTTCTGTAAATAACTGAAAAAAACGAAAAAGCATTCGACACACCTTTCTCAAAAGAGAAGCCCACGACAATTCCTTATTCTCTAATTCGCGCGAATTAGAGAATATGAATCGATAACGACTCTCACTTCCTCCTCGCAAATTAAATTACACAGATGCCGTACTCGCATCAATCCGTGTCATAATTTTTTTCTTTTCCATCGGTAAAATTTTCGTTTTTTCCACATACCGCTTCATAGTGCTTATCGTTGTGTCATACGTCGTGCGATCCACTGGATATGGTGTCGCGTCTTTCCCACCGTGCGCGAACGAATAGCGCGCCGGATCTTCATATGAAGGTTTTGCCCCATAGATTACCTCGGAAACGAGTGCGAGCGCACGGACTGTTTTCGGCCCGACTCCTTCGGTAGCGAGCATCTTTTCATAACTCTCCGGTTGCTCGTCGCAGAGCTTCCAGAGTATTTTTTCCAAATATTTACTCTTCGAGAAATTCTCCCCCACAACAGGGTGAGTGGTAAATTCCTTATTTTCCAATTCAAGAAGGGAGAGTTGCCTTCCGACTCCATCTCGGAGGGTAACCATTTTTGAGAGCGGAGAAAAGTGTTTTCGCAAAATAGAAATATCCTTCATCAGGGTTCCGAAACTTTGAGCAACGAGCTCCGTGCTTATTTCGCGATTCTTGTCACTCGCACCGGATGTAAGATTCAACACGCTCGGGAGTGTGACCCTACTCGAAATGCCGGAATGCGGTTCACGAATGAGATCTTTCGCCCGTTCCGAGTGCCAATGATAACGCCGTGCAGTTCCCACCACCGTGTTCATCCCCTGTTGAACCACCGTCCATGCGCCGTTTTTTGTAAAAAAGAATGTGTGATGATATATTTGGAATCCATCCTGAATGAGTGCGCTGTCCACTTTTGCCGCCATGCGTGAATTGTATGCGAGTGCGGAAGTATTTTTCTCCTGCATCGCAAGGCGCTCTCCCCACCGCGTTATCTCCTCGGGAGTCTTCCGCGACGTCTTCCCTTTTCCACCACAGATAAAAATACCGAGTTCACGTTCTTCTCCGCGAATCGCTTCTTTCAAAGCGGCGGTAAGAATCGTGGTAAGCCCCGAAGCGTTCCAGTCAAATGCCAAAACCGTTCCGAGCGACTGAAACCACACCGGATCTGCGATACGCTTGATGAAAGCATCCGGCCCTTCCTCAATTACGATTGCGCGTACCATCTCGCGCCCCAGTGCAACCATGCGATCAAAAAGCCACTTGGGGCACTTCCCGTAGTCGAGTGTAAATGTTGCAATACCGCGCTGGATCCCGTTAGAGACCGCGTTCGCCTTCCGAAAATTACCTTTCATAAGAATATACGATAGTAATAAAACCGATCGGGAAATTAATTCTCATATCTTCATACGATCGCGATCTGCCTGCCCGAAAGAACGGTGTTTTCCGTTCAGGCGGGTTTCTAACGGGATGGATGCCATGAGAGTTCTGGGAGGTCATACTTTTTATTTTACCAGCATGAAAAAACCCCGCCAGCGAAGAATCTCACGACGGGGACCACCTTCATAAGCGCTTCCTCAGACCAGAATCCTAGCGGTAACGCAATGAGACTTTCTTCCCTTTCTTCTTTTGATGCTTCTTTTTTGCCACCTTTTTTGCTTTGTTCATATATTTTCCAGTATACCACCAATCGCATATTTTTACAAAAAATCGTTCTTCCCTTCCCTTTTCGGTCTCTATCTGAATTCTGAGCGATCCAAAATAACCGAGTAATATTTTGCGACGACAGTCGACACCGGTGCAAAAATCCACCATCTTGTCGAGTTGATATTTGGCAACCAAGGCCTGCGTCGCACTCTTTTGGCTTATGAAATACTCGTGTTTTATTCTGTCGGAATAACTGAAAAAAAGGATACAATCGGAGGGTTTTCCGTCGCGACCCGCGCGGCCGGTCTCTTGATAGTACCCCTCCAGATTTTTCGGCATATCGTAGTGGATTACGAAACGCACGTCCGGCTTATCAATACCCATACCAAACGCGATGGTCGCTACAATCACTCGCGCTTCCCCGCTTTGAAATTTTTCCTGATTTTGTGCGCGCTCTTTCTGCGGAAGACCCGCATGATAAGGCACGGCTTCCACACCATCGGCTAAGAGATCCTCCGCCATACGCTCCACCGATTTTCGACTATGACAATAAATAATTCCGGACGCACCGGGATGATCTTCAATGTATCCCAGAATATGGTAGTACGCATTTTGCTTTCCGCGAATCGAGTAGTGAAGGTTTTTTCGGTCAAAACTTCCGATATGCGTTTCATACTTTCCCTCTTCAAAACCAAGTTGCCTTATAATATCTTCACGCACTTTTTTTGTCGCCGTTGCGGTCAAGGCAATCATCGACACACTCGGAAAACGCTCACGCAAGAGATTCAGTTTTCTGTATTCGGGACGAAAATCGTGTCCCCATTCGGAAATGCAATGCGCTTCGTCCACGGCAATCAACGATATGCCGATTGAAACGATAAAATCAAGAAACTCGTCTTTCATCAAACGCTCCGGCGCAACGTAGAGTACTTTTACTTTTCCGTTTAAAACCCGTTCCCGTATCTCTCTCGCTTCGTGCACACCCAAACTGCTATTCAGGTACGCCGCCTGAATGCCGTTTTCAACAAGCGCTGAAACCTGATCTTTCATGAGTGAAATAAGCGGTGAAACGACAAGCGCGGTCCCCGAAAATTCCATTGCGGGAAGTTGATAACAAAGCGACTTTCCCGCCCCCGTAGGTAAAATTGCAAGCACGTTCTTACACTGAAGCACATCTGCAATAATATCCTCCTGAAACGGGAGAAAATTATCAAATCCAAAATGTTTTTTGAGCGTATTGCGTATCACAAGAGGTATAGTATAGGAATTTAAACAACTAAGGAAGGGTGGATGGTGGATTTGTTGTGGAGATATATGTATATATTATTAAAACTCCAAATTCCAAGCACCAAACTACAAATAAATCTCAATTACCGAATAACAAAACAGTAGAATATTTTCTTGGTTGGAATTTGAATATTGTCTCCCTTCGGGAGACGTCCCGAAGGGAGAGAGTTTATTTGAAATTTGAAATTTGAAATTTGAAATTTGCGAGGTACGTTTCCGCAATCTGCCGTACCTCGTTGGCATCCTTCGTCTCCATAAACTTCATCCGAAGCTCCTTCGCTCCGTCAAATCCGTTCACGTATGCTTTGAAATGTTTTTTCATGACGTCGAAATTTTTTATAAGCCGTGGTCCCTCGGAATTCGGATTCCTAAAAACTTCCTCAAAGAGTTCGGTGTGCTCAAGCATAACGCGAAGCTTTTCCTCGATTGAAATCTCCCTCTTTCCCTCACCTTCGGCAAACAGCCACGGATTACCGAAGATGCCCCGACCAACCATCACGCCATCCGCACCCGCCTCAAGTGCGAGTCGTTTTCCCTCCTCCAAAGTATTCACGTCGCCATTTCCGAAAACGAGCGTGCGCGTATCGGAACTATCATAGCGATGGGCAATCTCCACGGCCTCGCGTACCGCACCCCAATCAGCAGGGACTTTCGACATCTCTTTGCGCGTTCTCGCGTGCACGGTGATAACCGCCGGCTCGGCTTCAAGAAGCGCAGAAACCCATTCCTTGAGTTGATTTTTTCCATATCCGATGCGCGTCTTAACGGAAACGGGAAGTTTTTTTCCGGTTGATTGCGCCCCGCGAATCGTCTCATAAATTATTTCTTTCGCGAGTTCCGGAGTTTT
>Ga0075962_107_pt1 | contig 15480 bp, 19 predicted proteins | sample RifGroA2_FD_67957 | JGI IMG/M metagenome (GOLD analysis project Ga0075962, IMG submission 67957) | Parcubacteria (Jorgensenbacteria) bacterium GW2011_GWA2_45_13 | reverse complement strand
GGCACGTCAATATCGAGACCGAATGAATTTTTGAACAGCAATTGCATTTAATTACGATATGCCCCGCTTGCGATGTTGTCAATAAAAAAGCGGGGTTTTTCCCGCTTTCTAAATATCTTACTTCAACTCCTTTAAAAGGGAGTTCCTTATAGATTCCTCCGATAAAAAAACTCCCTTCTTTTTCATTAATTTTACAATTCCATTTTCCCTACACTCTTTCATAATCTCACCACGCAACATTGGAGATATATTATTTTCTGTGAGTATTTTATTGAATGCGATGCAGAAAGAGCGCTCATCTACCGTATTTAGGTTTAGTTTTATCATACTTCCACCTATTTTATTTTTGAACTATTTATCATAAAACCATAGGTGGGTTTTACAGTCAAATATTTACATACATAACCTACACCCTTATTCGCGCGAATAAGGGTGTAGGTTATCTGTTCTATTCCATTTTTATATGTGTGTGCACATTACCTTAGCCGATTGACAGATAACGCAAAAATGTGCTATTTTGTTGTTAGATCATAAAAACTAGTAGGAGAACTATAATGATTTCTTTAGTAAGCACACCTCAAGAAACATACCAGATTATTTATTCTTTGATTATTATATTATCTGGACTAACTCTTTTTGTGCCAATCGTGATTGATTTTCAACGCAGAGGGATAAATACTCCAACTTTTGTTTCCTTATTGGGAGGAATAGGAATTCTTCTCTCTTTCTCAAAATGGGGGATACTGTTCAGAATAAGTCTGTTTATTCTATTGGTAGATTGCGCTCCGGTAGATGCAATAATTATTGCATTCCTGTTCTCAGTTTTTTGTCTTTTTTTGTTTTTGAAATCTACTTTTGATTTCAGATATTCCAAAGGATAAAACAATACGACATTATTTTAATCCCATGGTTCGCCCATGGGTTTTTATTTACATATCTAATCATTATCCCCCGGTTGGCGGAGGCGGACCACCTAATGTCCCACACAAGGTGGGCGGCATAAGATTCGAACCTATGACCTTCTCGGTGTAAATGAGACGCTCTAATTCCCCCCGCACAAGCTTTACCTGGGCGGGGCAAGCTGAGCTATGTGGACGATGCAGGATTCGAACCTGCGACCCCTTCGGTGTAAACGAAGTGCTCTAACCAGCTGAGCTAATCGTCCATTTTTCTGCTAGATATTTTTTATATTCCTTGTTTTTCTTTTTCAGCCATTTTTCATGTTTCCTCGCTTCTCCATATGAATTATGTCTTTTTGTGTACACCAATTTCCATAGTCTTCTAACCGCAGTGTAAGATAATTTTCCTCGATTATGCTCAGTGACACGCTTAGATGGACTATTTGAAATACCCGTGTAAAAAGTTTCATCGTTAAGACTTTGAATTATATAGGTAAAGATTTCCATAATCCCGCCTCCCCGCCAGATAAAATCTGGATGGGGTAAAGTGGGCCAGGAAGGACTCTCCTCCGACTCTCAAACTCGCCGTCGCTCGCTTGAGGTCTAGGCGCCCGTCCGAACGGATTCATCCGGGCGGGCCGCCTCGCATGTTTTTCTGCTGAAAAACATATGCTCCGGCGTTCGATTCCTTCACGCAAGCCGATAAATCGACTTGCTCTGTCCGTGGGCCAGGAAGGACTCGAACCTTCGGTCGACGAGGTATAAGCTCGTTGCATTGGCCGCTATGCTACTGGCCCATCGCGCGGTCGCTATTAAGTGTTATAACACCCTCAATGCATCCGCGCAATCATTCTAAAGACTAACTTATTACTATTTGTTTTACATCGAATGAGGCGATAATTTTATTGAATTCTTCCTGCTCAATCGTCTCCTTTTCTATGAGTCGCTCCGCGAGGGCGGTAAGGGTCTTCTTGTTTTTTGTAATCAATTTCTTTGCCGCATCAAGAGCCTTTCCTATAAAATGATTTATCTCCTCGTCAATGGTTTCTCCCAATTTTTCCGAATAATTTTTTTCCGAAGTAATCTCCCTTCCGAGAAAGATAAGATCCTGATCCTTGCCGAGTGTACGGGGACCGAGCTTCTCACTCATGCCGTACTTTGTAACAAGACGGTGTGCGAGATCGGTCGCCTGCATGATGTCATTCGAAGAGCCGGTGCTTATGTCTTTGAATATGATGGATTCCGCTGCATAACCACCGAAGGCCACGGCGAGATCGGCCATAAACTGCGCTTTTGTCTTCAAGCGCCTCTCTTCACTCGGCAATTTCAGCGTATACCCCCCAGCAAAACCGCGACTGATAATCGTCACCTTATGCACCGGATCGCTGTCTTTGAGACACGCAGCAACGAGTGCGTGTCCCGCCTCATGATACGCGGTAATCTTTTTTTCTTGATCTGAAATAACCCTACTCTTGCGCTCGGGTCCAAGCATCACCTTCTCAATAGACCCAAGGATGTCAATTTGAGTAACACTTTTCCTGCCGGCACGAGCCGTGACGATTGCCGCTTCGTTTAAAAGATTTGCAAGATCGGCGCCAGAGAAGCCGGGAGTGCGCACCGCGACCACACGAAGATCCACTGATTTTTCGAGTGGTTTTCCTTTTGTGTGAATCTTCAAGATCGCTTCACGATCGTTGATGTCGGGCATATCGAGTATAACGCGCCGGTCAAATCGTCCGGGACGAAGAAGGGCGCTATCCAAAACATCTGCGCGATTCGTAGCCGCCATTACAATAACATTCGAATCACGTTCGAATCCGTCCATCTCAACCAGTATCTGGTTGAGTGTCTGCTCACGTTCGTCGTGCCCGCCCCCCAAACCCGCACCGCGTTCGCGACCAACCGCGTCAATCTCGTCAATGAAAATAATGGAAGGCGCGGAGCGTTTTGCCGTCTGAAAAAGATCACGTACCCGTGAAGCGCCGACTCCCACAAACATCTCGACAAACTCGGAAGCCGAAAGGTGAAAGAAGGGAACGTCGCTTTCTCCAGCAACCGCACGGGCGAGAAGCGTTTTACCCGTACCGGGCGGTCCCATCAGGAGTACTCCGCGCGGTATCTTTGCTCCGATATCGAGAAATTTCTTCGGGTTTTTTAAAAAATCAACAACTTCCTCGAGTTCTTCTTTTGATTCTTTGAGCCCCGCGACATCTTTAAATGTTACCTTATCTTTCGAAGGGGACGAGAGGCGTAGGTTCATTTTTCCAAAAGAAAATGCCTGATTCGCTCCGGTCTTCGCCTGACGGAAGATATACCAGAATATAACAATCATAAGGATTACCGGAAGAAGTGTCGGAATGAGTATCCCCATCCAATATTTAAAACCGCTCTGATTCTCCACTTTTATATCAACGCCCTGAAGTTTTTCCGGATCGACACCGTAATTTTTGAGCGTCTCGGTAATTCCTGCCTCGGCTTCTTTCTGTGAAGTCGCCCTTGAACCATCCTCAAGAGTAAGGAGAAGATCGTCTCCGTTTACTGTGATGGATTGAACGCTTCCGGAATTCACTTTTTCAACAACTTGACTCACGCTGAGCGCCACCGAATTCGTTTCTCCCGTTCCGGAAAAGAATGAGAATACAATGGTAATAACAAAGAGACCGATAATCGCAAACAAGAGATTCTTACTGAAGTTTTTCATATGTTGTGTGGATTTTTTATAAATATATGAGAGAAGTGCAATAATAAACAAATCTACGCTCCCACAATATTAATTCGCCTTCATATCATACCGCGAGAGAAAAAAAATGAAAAGCCGCGGAATAAACCGCGGCGAGAAAATCTTTATACAAAGAAGCCAATTTTTTCCAATCCATCCAATATTTCTTTTTTTATTTCACCAAACCCTGCCCCAAAGTGCCCGACACCAAATAAAGCGACAATTTCTTTTTTTTGTTTTTGACCTCCCACCACCGGAATAATAACTTGTATGTTTGGCTCCTGTTTTTTACCACATGAAATTCTTTCTATTTTTATGTTTCTCCCCGTACTTCTTTTCAGCTTAGAAACGGCTGTTGTTACCTTGCCTTGAAGTGAATCCATTTTTTTCGAGTTATGGAATTTTGCCATAAAAAGATCTCCTGATTATTTAAAAAATATGTTTAAGGGCGGATTTTTTTATACCATAAAATGATTTGGCTCACAAGAGTATATAAAACAACCCCCGCTTTGAGCGTGGGTTCGTCGAGAAAAAAGAAAAAATTATATCTTGAGTTTCAATAGAAACTTTTTCTCTTCCGGATTCAAAGATTCAATAATAAAAGTGAATTCTTTTCCAGCTTCAAGTTGTTTTTTCATTTCCTCAACACTCCCAAACGAGGCAATGTGTATCTGACCCTGCATGTCGTGTTCGAGATTAACAATGGCGCCGAACGGATGAAACCCGTACACGGTTCCTTTGATTTCTTGGCCCTCTTTATAATAGTTCTTCGCGTGCATCCACGGATCGGGAACAAGCGCTTTGAGCGAGAGGGAGATTTTCCCTTCACGAATATCAACAATCTTCGCCTTCACCGCGTCGTCCACTTTGATTACTTCTTTGGGGTTTTCAATAATACGATATCCAAGTTCGGAAACATGAATTAATCCTTCCACCGTCGGATTGTCGGTAAAGCGAATAAAGGCTCCAAAATCGGCAACGCCGGAAACGACTCCTTCGACAATCTGCCCAACTTCATAATTCCCCGCAAGTTCTTTCGCACTTTCTTCGCGGGCCGCTTTTTCGGAAACGATAAGTTTATTCGTCCGAGGATTAGCATCAATGATACGAACTTCAAACTCACTCCCCACAAGACCCCCGAGAATACCCGCAATGTCTTCCTTGTTGTTAATATTATTCTTTCCCTCAAAACCACTCACAATCTGTGAAACGGGAAGAAACGCCGAGAGCCCTTTCAGATCTCCCACAAGACCCCCTTTGTTGAATGCCGTAAATTTTATCTTGATTATTTCCTCTTGCTCTTTAATGTCTTGCACCACTTCCCATGACTTCTGTTTGTCCGCCTGCGCAAGCGAGAGCTCTATATATCCATCTTCGTTGTCTACCTCGACGACTTTCGCCGCGAGCGTATCACCCAGACTCAGTCCACGCACAATCTCGCGCGCGTTCTGAAGTTCACCACGATACACGGCGCCGACACCGTGCGCTCCGAGATCAACAATCATCATCCGTGAACCCTTTTCGAGTACAACCCCCTCAACAACGTCACTGATCTTCAGAAGATTCACATTGGCAACTTCCGCCTTGATAAAGTCGGTTGATAAGTCCTCTTGTTTTTGTGTCGTTTGCATACGTTCTAAATACAAGCATAAGACTAAGGAGAAATATGCGCAATGTCAAGATATATTACAGGAGGCAATTGAAAACATACTCTGCGTACCGTATAATGGGATTGTGCGGGAAACGCATTTTATTTTATTTGCCTCATGATTATTACCTACCAAGGAGAAAATTATTTTAAGATTCAGTCGGGGGAACTTTCCGTGCTCATTGATCCGGAAAATCAGCGCTCTCTTCGCGGTGCGAACGCGGCGGTAAATACCCTGCTTCCCGCTCCGGTACCCACTCCGGAAGGAGACGAGTGTTTTTGGATTGACCATCAGGGGGAATACGAGGTGCGCGGAATACACGTACGCGGATGGAGCGTCGAGGAAGACGGTGGTGTTGAAAAAACCATCTATCGAATAGTGTTTGATGATGTCACAATCGCCGTATTTGGTCATATCACAAAAGAACCGCCGAAAGAACTTTTGGAGTATCTCGAGGATGCGGACGTGGCGATTGTCCCCGCGGGAAACAATCCTTACCTCGCACCCAACGCGACCGCAAAACTCCTGCGCCAAATAGAACCCAGCGTTGTTATCCCCTCGCTTTTTAAGGACCTGAAGCCGTTCCTCAAAGAGTTGAACCACGGGAACGACGCCATAAAACCGGAAGAAAAATTTGTTTTCAAAAAGAAAGACCTTGAGCCGAAAGCAATGGTCGTCCACTGGCTTGAGGTAAAATAATCCCTCCGGATTTTATGTCTTTTTCATACAAAAACGCCGCCGCGGAAACAAAACAATTCATTCGTAAATTACAACGATCGGATGAAAAAACAAAAAAACAGTGGTTCCTCGGAACGACATCAGTGATAATGGTTTTGGTGTTACTACTCTGGGTTGTGTACCTGAACGTTACCATTCCTTCGGTTGCGGGACCGGTGATTTCAACAAACACTCCTTCTTTGGCTTTCAAGCCGGAGTTGAAAAAAGAAAGTGTGGAACCTTCGATATTCGAAACATTTGCGAAGGGAGCATCAGTCATCGGGAACGATTTGAAACAAAAATATGGAGTTTTTTCGGAGGCGGTCACTAAAAGTCTTAACTCTCTAAAGTCAAAGTTTGAAAAAAAGAACAGTATGTCCATACAGGGCGCCAATCTCAATTTCACATTCCAAGGACTTGATAAAATACCCCCCACACCGCTACCATAACTATTGATATATGAGCAAAACAAAAATACCAGAGGAAAAGCCAAAAAAAGAAGAGCAGATGCAACGGCGAGAGATTACAACCGAGCTCCGCGAATCATACCTCGCTTACGCAATGTCGGTTATCGTTTCCCGCGCTCTGCCGGACGTTCGTGACGGACTAAAACCCGTACAGCGTCGTATTCTTTGGTCGGCGTGGGAAACGGGACTGAACCATACTTCGAAATTCAGGAAATCCGCGAATGTCGTTGGAGGTGTGATGGCGCACTACCATCCGCACGGAGACATCCCTATTTACGACGCCATGGCGCGTATGGCACAGAGCTTCTCACTCCGTTATCCGCTCGTGAACGGACAGGGAAACTGGGGATCAATCGACGGCGACGCGCCGGCGGCGATGCGCTACACGGAAGCGAAGCTTGCAAAAATAACAAGCGAACTCCTTGTGGATATCGAAAAGGAAACTGTTGATTGGGACCCGAACTATGACAACACCCGCAAAGAACCGCGCTTCCTTCCGGCCAGACTTCCAAACCTACTCCTAAACGGAACGATGGGAATCGCTGTCGGTATGGCAACCTCCATCCCCCCGCACAACCTTTGCGAATTGGTTGACGGCATTATTCACTTCTCGGAAAATCCGGACGCAACAACTGCGGATCTTATGAAATTTATTCCCGGCCCTGATTTTCCGACCGGTGGCATTATTTACGACCGAAAGGCGGTTGAAGAAGCATACGCCACAGGAAAGGGTTCGGTAACAATGCGCGCGGTCGCACAAATCGAAGAACGGAAAAGCGGAAGTTTTCAAATCGTCATCACCGAGATTCCTTATCAGGTAAACAAATCAACGCTTGTCATGAAGATTGCCGAACTTGTAACCAACAAAAAAATAGAAGGAATTCGCGATCTACGCGATGAATCGGACAGAGATGGATTGCGCATAATTGTTGAACTCAAACAAGACGCTTCGCCACAAAAAATACTAAACCAGCTTTATCAATATACCGAACTCCAAAAGAATTTCTATTTTAACGTACTCGCCCTCGTCGACGGTATTCAACCACAAGTACTTTCACTGAAAGATGTTCTCTCAGCGTACGTTGACCATCGAAAAATAATCGTCCAGCGGCGCACGGAATTTGATTTGAAAAAAGCGGAAGAGCGGGCGCACATTCTCGAGGGTCTCGTAAAAGCGTTGGATGTTATTGATAAGATTATCGCAACCATAAAACGTTCAAAAGACAAAGAAGATGCGGGTAAGAACCTTATAAAAAACTTTAAGCTCACCGCGATACAGGCTCAGGCGATTCTTGAAATGCGACTCCAAACGCTCGCGGCACTCGAGAGGAAGAAGCTCGACGATGAACTTACGGAAAAACGGAAAATTATCAAAGAACTCGAGCTCATTTTGAAACATCCTAAAAAAATATTGGGAATAATTCAGGACGAACTTGTGGCACTCAAAAAAGACTTTCCCGAGCCACGGCGCACCAAGGTTGTTTCTTCGAGTCTCACGGAATTCCGAGAAGAAGATTTGATTCCAAATGAAGAAGCCGTAATCACACTCACACGCGACGGGTATATCAAGCGTATGCCTCCCTCCACCTTCCGCTCTCAAAAACGCGGAGGGAAAGGACTCATCGGTTTTGAGCTAAAAGAAGAGGATATGATCGAACAATTCATTTCTGCGGAAACACATGACAACGCTCTCTTTTTTACCGACCAAGGTCGCGTATTCCAAACAAAGGTATATGAGATACCCGTAGCATCGAGAACCGCAAAAGGAAAGTCTATACATAACTATCTTGAAATTCCCCCAACGGAACGCGTAAGCGCAGTCATCAGCTACTCGAACGCTACAAAAAAATCATTAACGAATTTCCTTGTAATGGCCACAAAAGATGGGAATATAAAAAAGACGAGTCTTTCTGATTTCGCAAATGTTCGCAGAAACGGAATTATTGCCATCAAACTCAAAAAGGGAGACGTGCTTCGTTGGGTAGACGTTTCCTCCGGTAAGGATGAAGTGATCCTTTCAACCGCATTCGGTCAAGCAATCCGCTTCAAAGAAAAAGATATACGTTCGATGTCACGTGCCGCCTCCGGTGTGCGCGGTATTAACCTGAAAAAGAGCGACAATGTCGCGGGGCTTGATATAATAAGAATAGGTGAAGGAGCGCCCGATTTGAAAAAACTCCGCCTCCTCGCTGTTATGTCAAACGGATTCGGAAAACAAACCCAGCTCTCAGAATACAAGGTGCAACACAGAGGAGGATCGGGAATCAAAACGGCAAAAGTTACCGAGAAAACCGGACAAGTTATCGCGGCATGCGTAATTGACGATTCAACCGAAGAAATGTTGGCGTTTTCGAAAAAGGGGCAGGCGATTAAGATAAAATTGAAGGATGTCCGTATTGCGAGTCGCGACACACAAGGAGTGCGTGTTATGAACCTCGAAAAAGAAGACGCACTGGTTGGTATTGTGTGCTCATAAAACTGAAATTCCAAAACTCAAGCACCAAATAACAATAATCGAGGTTGTTTTGAGAATTGACTACTGAAATTTATTTAAGATTTGGAGTTTGATATTTTAACGTATGTCTTCCATCCCCAAAAAAACAATTATGGTAATCGGAGGGGTTGTTATAGTCCTCGTTCTCTTTTTCGTGCTCCTCTTTTCCTGCATTATTCCCGGACTCAATAGCTGTTCGGTCGGTCCTCAAAAGATAACCGCGGATCTTACCATGTGGGGAGTAGGAGACACTCCCGATACGTATAAGGATATTATCGCCAATTTCGGAAAAAGTTACCCAGAGGTCAAGGTGGTATATCGTTCCTTCTCAAACGAAAATGAATATGGGAACGCTCTTCTTGAGGCCCTCGCAACAAACCAAGGTCCCGATATTTTCGAGGTAAAAAACAATCAGATTTCGGAACAATACAATAAAATAGCTCCACTCCCTTCGTCTGTTTTGCCCCTTATTCAAATACAAAACCTCTTCCCGAGAACCGTAGAAGAAAATTTCGCGCCGCAAGGCACTGTTTACGCAATCCCGCTTTCAATTGACACATTGGCGCTTATCTACAATCGGCGACTCATAGACCAAGCTGCGGTTACAGTTCCCGCAACGTGGGAAGATTTTAAAGACGTCATACCAAAACTCTCCAATATTGGAAGTGATAAAAAAATAACCCAGGCCGCGATCGCATTAGGCGGATCGGAAAAAAATGTCAGTCACGCGACCGACATTTTAAGCCTTCTCATGCTTCAGTCGGGCACACAAATAGTCTCGAGTGACTTCAAATCGGCGACTTTCGCGACGGAAGAGGGAACAAACGCTTTGAATTTTTATACACAATTTACGAATGCAAGGACTCCATATTACACGTGGAGCACATCAATGCCGAATTCACTCGACTCTTTCGGGGCGGAACGTACCGCAATGATTATAGACTACGCATCCGCGGTACCGCTCATTAGATCAAAGAACGCATTCCTTGATATCGGCATCGCTCCCGTACCCCAACCAAAAGCGGGGATTGACCGCCCTATAGCTTATGGAAGTTACTGGGGATATACGGTGTCTAAACAAAGTAAAAACCAAGATATCGCGTGGCGCTTTGTGACCGCTATGACGACAAATGAAATGAACGCTGATTTATATGCACAAAAAACAGGAAAACCCCCCGCGCTTTCAAGTCTTCTGAAGGGAAAATACCTGAATGACCCCAAACTTTCCGTGTTCGCGCGCCAAGCACTCATCGCCCGCTCGTGGCCGGAAATCAACGCCAGGAAAATAACTCAGATTTTTTCAGATATGATTGATGCGGTAAACGCAAACCAAGCGACCGCCCAAATGGCTATTAGCACCGCCGAAGACCAAGTCACGCAACTCATGTCGCATACCGCGTTTTAAACCTCTATACTATTACTACAATGAATCATTTCCCGAATTCAAAAATAGTGCGTGTTATTTTTGCCATACTTCTCATCTCTTTTCTTACCGCTCCTTCGATCTATGTGACGCACTTATTGTAGGATCGAATATAATTTATAATTTGTTCGTAATAGCAATTATCGTCGCCGTGCTCATGATTGTCGCGGGAGGTATCGTATTCATGGCGGGAGGAGCGTCGGAAAAAAATGTTTCCCTCGGAAAAGCAATGATGCTTAATGCAGTAATTGGACTTGGAATCGCGCTCGCCGCGTGGGTTGTTATAAATACACTCCTCGGTTTTCTCACAGGGAATATAAGTCTACCGTGGAACCGGATTTCATGTTAGTATGTACTCCATGAAGAAAAAGGTTTTGCCATTTTTCATATTGTTTGTCGCCCTCACGGCACTCTCCGCGCCTTTGTGTTTTGCAAATGCGACGCCGATAACACTCGAGAACCCCCTCGGCACGACCAATTCCGTAACCGAACTGCTCAAAAACATCATCCAATGGATGATAACAATCGGTGCGCCGATTGCTGTCGGAATAATTATCTACGGATCAATAGAAATGCTTTTTTCGGGTGGAAATCCGGAGAAGTTCACAAAGGGAAAAAACACTATACTCTATGCGGTTATAGGGTATGGTATAATAACCATCGGATGGGGTATCGTATCAATTATCGAAAAATTGTTGCAGTGACCCCCGCTGGTGATTGATCAAAGGTCGAGTCTTGCTCAATAAAGAACAAAAATAGAATTATGAAAATAAAAAATATGTTTCGTGCTGCGTCGGTGGCTGCACTTTCACTCGCTCCATATCTCGCGCTAGCACAGTTTGGCGGTACACCTCCAACAGAACCTCCGATAGTAGGAAATACATACGGTGGCATCATTGATATCTTTAAGACGATTTCCGGTTGGATGCTTGGTATCTTAATCGCGGTTGCAGTCATCTTCCTTATCTATGCCGCATTCTTGTATCTTACCTCGGGCGGTGAACAGGAGTCGCTTACCAAAGCAAAGAATTTCCTTGTTTACGCAATTATCGCAATCGGTGTGGGACTTCTCGCTCGCGGACTCGTTATCCTCGCAGGCACTTTGTTTGCCGGAGGAAGTAGCCCAATCAACTAACCTATCAGTATTATGAAGCGGTTTTCTTTTTATGCGGCAAAGGGTGCGGGGATTACTTTTTTCCTCGTTTCTTTGCCGCTTGCCGCTTCTGGGGCGGTGAATGATGCGCCTCCCGAGACCATTGTTTCAAAAGAAGGGGTAAACGGACTTCTTAGTGTGATTAATACCTTCAGTTTATGGCTCCTCGGCGCACTGATCGCGCTCGCCGTAGTTCTTATTCTTCTCTCCGCGTATGATTTCTTAACTTCCGGAGGAGATGAAAAAAAGGTAAAAGAAGGAAAAGACAAGCTTATTTACGCGCTCGTTGCGGTTGGAGTCGGACTCCTCGCTTGGGGGCTTGTCCTCTTGATAGGGCAACTCTTTGATTCCTCGGCCTCCACAATATTTATTCCTTTCGTATGAAGAAAAAACTTTCATATCTAGTCACCGTCACCACCCTTCTCCCTTTTATCGCGTCTGCGGCGATTGATTCTCCGGACAAGATAATTGAATTGGTTACGAAGGTTGGCGGATGGCTCTACAGCGGTCTTATCGCAATAGCGGTCGTTGTGATTATCTACGGCGCTTTTGAAATGCTTTTCTCCGGAGGAGATACTGAAAAATTCAAGAAAGGGAAAAACGTAGTGCTTTATGTAGTCGTCGCGGTTGCGGTCGCCGTTCTTGCTACCGGTGTTATTAAATTAATTCAGCAACTGCTCGGCGCGTCATAGAAAGCAGAGTTTGGATTTTACCGAAGTTTCCCGCATCTCGTGTGGGTTTTTGTTTTTTAGGCGCGCGATGTTACCATCAAAGCGTCCGGGCAGGTGGCGGAATGGTATACGCGCAAGGCTTAGGACCTTGTGGGGGCAACCCCTTGGGAGTTCAAGTCTCCCCCTGCCCACAGGAACGAGCAAATTATTTTGCTCGTGCGGGAGACTTGAACACCGGAGCATGTCCTGAGCAGCAGCGAAGGACGCGAGGCGGTGCCCAGACCGAATGCGAGCGACGGCGAGCGTTCGAGTCACGGGCAAGTCTCCCCCTGCCCACCGCTTCGCCAAGGCTTCGCAGTGCACGGCACAATAAGGAACTTAGAGTAGATCATAAAGTACTGTTTCTGAGCGCCCTTCTTTGTCCCGCAATACGGACTACGAACGAGCAAGAAATTAATTTCGAATTTTCCGTTCTAAATTTAGAATTATTCTTGCCTCCTTCTTCCGTGAAATGCCTTGTGTACCTCGCGCAATTCCTTATTAGTAAGATGCGTATAAATCTGCGTTGTTGAAACGTTTGCGTGACCAAGAAGTTCTTGCACCGAGCGCAGATCGGCGCCGTTTATAAGCAGGTCGGTCGCAAAAAGATGACGAAGTGCGTGCGGGTGTACCTTTTTCGGTATTCCCGTTTTTCGTGCGTGCGCGTCAACAAGGCGCTCAACTCCACGCGGAGTTATTCTTCCGAGAATGGTTCCGTTCTTTGAAAGACTTATGAAAAGCGCCTCTTCGGTATCGGTGCGTTTTTTCAGATACTCCTTGATTATTTTTCGTGCGCCGTCCGAAAGGAAGACTACGCGTAACTTATCTCCCTTACCGCGTACCGAAACTTCTCCGCGTTCCATATCAATATATCGATTGAGAGAGCAAAGTTCCGCGAGACGGAGTCCTGTTGAAAAAAATACCTCGAGTACGGCTCTGTCCCGCAAACCGCGAAACGTGGAAATGTCGGGCGCATCAAGAAGACGCTCGAGCTCTCGGTATTCCGGCACGTCAATATCACGCCGTGATGTTTTGGGCAGTTCTATCGTCTCCGGCGCGAGGGCTCTGACACCTTGTTTCGCGAGATATTTAAGGAGGTTTCTAATCGCGATGACATAATAACTTTGCGTGTTTTTCTTCAAGTTTTTCTCGGAAAGCAGAACCCTGAACGCACGCACGGATTGGGGAGTAATCTCCTTGAGATGTTTTACCTTCATTGTTTCGAGAAAAACCTTAAGATAGCGCGCATAATTCTCACGCGTTTTTTTTGCCCTGTTTTTCTCGATCGAGAGATAATCCAAATATTCTTTTATATATCGTTCGGATTCGGTCATAGAAAACACTAGAAAGAAGTTATAAGAAAGGAGAAATTTAAGAAAGAGACTCTTTTTTTATTTCTACTCTCTATACTATTTTCCACTTTCCGTTTACCACTTTCTTTCTTTATAATATCATTCCTGTCGCACAATATCATCTCCATATGAATTCGTCACAATCAGCATAAATCCGTGTTTCCTCCTTGTTTTTTGACATATTCCCGCCTCTATAGTATCATGCGCCTATGCTTAGCAAACAAAAGAAGGTGGCGGCTATACGCGATTACAAACTTCACGAAAATGATACCGGTTCAGCGAAGGTCCAGATTGCGCTCCTTTCCCGCCAAATCAAGTCGCTCGCCGATCATCTGAAAAAAAACCCGAAAGACCATCACTCACGAAGAGGACTTTTGATGATGGTGGGAAAACGGCGTCGGTTCCTACAGTACCTCGAAAAACAAGATGAAAAGGGGTATCAGAGTCTTGTAAAGAAAATGAAACTCGAAGCGTAGCCGTGAAATACAACTCATGCATCCCGATCAGCGCGTAGGCATCTTCATTGATGTCCAAAATATCTATCATTCGGCAAAAAACCTCTATCAGTCGAGGGTTAACTTTGACCAATTGGTAAAGACACTAACCGAAAACCGCCCCCTTATACGGGCGGTTGCTTATGTTGTAAAAAGCGAGGGGGTGTTGCCCGGTGAAATACGCCACGACGGGGGTGGCGAGGGATCCTTTTTTGAAGCGCTCCGTAAGGCGGGGATTGAATTGCGACTGAAAGATATCCAAGTATTTCCCGGCGGAGCAAAAAAGGCGGACTGGGACGTCGGTATGGCGGTGGACGCAATTCGTATGGCGAATTCTTTGGATGTTGTTATTCTCGTTACCGGCGACGGTGACTTCATACCGCTCGTTGAATATTTGAAGTGGGGAATGGGAAAACAAGTTGAGGTCGGCGCATTCACAAGAACAACTTCCGGAAAACTCCGCGACGTAGCCGATAAATTCATAGAGCTTGAGTCTATTCCGAAAATACTACTCAAGGTGCGTGGGCGTTCTTCACGAAGACAACAACAGAAAAAATAACTATATGACATTACACAGAAAAAAATTCGAAACCAAACTCTTTGGAGACCCCATTTCTTTTGAAGTCTCCGAACTCGCCGGACAGGCAAATGCAGCGGTTATCGGGCGTCACGGAGAGACTGTGGTACTCGCCACCGTCGTCATGGGAAAACAAAACAGAGAAGGAGACTTCTTTCCTCTCACTGTTGATTATGAAGAGCGTTACTACGCTGCTGGAAAGATACTCGGTAGTCGCTTCGTGAGACGCGAAGGGCGACCCTCCGATGACGCCACGCTTTCCGCACGACTCATCGATCGCACTATTCGACCTCTTTTTGATCATCGCCTCCGACGTGAAGTACAAGTGGTTGTTACCATCCTTTCTTATGATGGAAAACACAACCCCAATACTATCGCTTTGCTTTCCGCCTCAACCGCACTCGCAATATCGGACGTTCCTTGGGGCGGTCCGGTTGCCGGTGTTGAGTTGAATAACGTGGAGGAAGACGAAAAACGCCCCTATCACGCGTTCTTTGCTGGACAGGAAGATTTCATAAACATGATTGAGCTCGAAGGAAATGAAGTGGACGAGGAAGAAGTAAAAATCCTTTTTGACACGGCGCACAAAGAAGTGCAACGGCTTGTTGAATTTCAGAACGGCATCGTGAAAGAAATAGGAAAGTCAAAACAAGAAATTATTTTTACCGAACCGGATCCGAAGACTGTTGAAAAGGTTCGTAATTTCATCACTCCGCGCCTCGCAAAAGCAATGAAAGAAAAGACGCTCAATGAACTGAAAACAGAGCTCGAGGAACACCTCGAAGAGGACGAAGAGTTCGCCGAGAAAAAACCCGAAATAGATCCC
>Ga0075962_118_pt1 | contig 15568 bp, 20 predicted proteins | sample RifGroA2_FD_67957 | JGI IMG/M metagenome (GOLD analysis project Ga0075962, IMG submission 67957) | Parcubacteria (Jorgensenbacteria) bacterium GW2011_GWA2_45_13 | reverse complement strand
GAGAAATTCATGGAAAAAATAGAGAAGGAGGTTAAAGAGAAAAAATAGGATACGAAGATCGACCCGTGTGGACAAAAAAATACCATCGCAAAGAATGGTATATAAATAAATAACAATTTTTGTATTTAATCAACAGGCCGCGTCTCCATTTTCCCACATCTTCTCTTCCAAAAAATCTAGGAGACTCTTCTTTTTTGGAACTACGTTCTTTTTTTTGTTATTGAAAAGAATCAAAAATCCAGTAGAGATAGTTAAAAGACTCAAAAACAATTTTGTATTAAGAACCATACACACCTCCTTTATATTCGTGTTAAAAATCTCTCTTTAGTATAAAATAAGAACATAAAAATGAAAAGAAAGACGGCGCGGGAAAAGCTCGTGGTGGTGGCGGGACCAACGGCAAGTGGAAAATCCGACCTCGCGGTCGAGCTTGCTTTGCGTACGAAACGCGGAAACGCGGAGATACTCTCTGCGGATTCGCGCCAAGTATACAAGGGTATGAATATCGGCACGGGAAAGATAACGAAACGAGAAATGAAAGGAATTCCTCATCTCCTCCTCGATGTTGCAAGCCCGAAGCGCGTCTTTACCGTCGCGGATTATCAAAAACGCGCGTGGCGTGAGATTGAACGAATCTGGAGAATGAATAAAATCCCCATTCTCTGTGGCGGTACGGGACTCTATATCCACGCGGTGGTGGACGGCATTGTGCTTCCGGAAGTGAAACCAAATCCTGCACTCCGCAAATACCTTGAGAAAATGCCCAGAGACAAGCTTTACGCGCTCCTCAAAAAGAAGGACCCCTCACGTGCCCGTTCAATCGATCTAAAAAATCCGCATCGCCTTGTCCGCGCACTCGAGATCACCGAGGAATTGGGAAGGGTTCCACCTCTTTCCTTCGCGCCACTCGACGCTGATATTCTCTTTCTCGGCATCAAAAAAGAAACAGGTGAATTGAAAAAACTTATTCAGGTACGGCTGAAAAAACGGCTGAGAAGTGGGATGCTGAAAGAGATTGAGCGTCTCCATAAAAACGGCGTCTCATGGAAACGTATGGAAGAATTTGGACTCGAATACCGCTACGGCGCGCGTCTGCTTCAGGGGAAAATAAAAAGAGAGGAATTTGAAAAAAACCTCACAAAAGAAATACTGGACTACTCAAAGCGCCAAATGACGTGGTTCAAGCGCGATCCGAGAATACACTGGATCTCGGACAGACAAGAAGCGATGAAATTGACCCAGGAATTCGTAGGAAAGGTTTAAAATGCAAAGCGCAAAAATCAAAATTGAGATGCAAAATTAAAAACTGTAGAAAAAACCATCCACTGTGTGGATCATATCAAAATAACGTTGCGATTATTTATTTTTTAATTCCTCTTTGAAGAGTGCGCGGAGGCGTTCGGGGTCGGCCTGACCTTTTGTTTTCGCCATCCCCTGTCCCACAAGAAACTGTAGTGAGTTTTCTTTGCCGTTTTTATAGTCTTCAATCGCTTTTGGGTTTTTTTCTATTATTTCTCTCACGACCGGCAAAAGATCTTCGTCGCCACCCATTTTTTTGATGCTCAATTTTTCCATTAACGTCTCGGGGTCTTCTCCGCTCTCCGCCATTGCGGGGAGTAAATCTTTCGCGAGCCGACTCGAGAGCGTGCCGAGTTGCAGGAGATACACAAGATGCGCAAGGTGCTCCGGCGATACGCGAAGTTCCGAAATCTTTTTCTTCTCCGTATTCGCGATGCCCTTCAGATCACTCGTCAGATAATTTAAAAGAAGGCTGAAGTCGGTTTCCGCAATCTTACCCCTCAACTCCGAAGCGGCGGCTTCAAAATAATTAGCAATGTCAATATCCTCGATGAGTGCTTCCGCCTGTTCGCGCGAAAGATTGAATTCCCGCATAAGACGCCTGCGCTTGGCTTCCGGAAGTTCGGGGAGTGATGTGTAAAGTTCCTCAATCTTCTCTTTCGAAAACGTAAGCGACGGAAGGTCGGGCTCGGGAAAATAGCGGTAATCGTGCGCGGATTCTTTTGAACGCTGACTTACCGTGGTCCGCTTCTTGTCATTCCACCCCCTCGTTTCTTGCACCACCTTCTCTCCATTTTCAAGGAGTTCCGTCTGTCTTTTTATTTCACAGTCAATTGAGTCTGCCGCCGCTTTGAACGAATTTATGTTTTTTACCTCCACCTTCGTACCGTATTCCTTCGCGCCTTCGGGTGCGAGTGAAATATTGACCTCGACGCGCATCTGACCCTTCTCCATATCCGCGTCCGAAACACCAAGGTACCGTAAAATACGCTGGAGTTCCTTCGCAAAAAGAAGCGCTTGTTCTCCGTTTTTTATATCGGGCTCCGTCACGAGCTCCATAAGTGGCACTCCCGCACGATTATAATCCACAAAACTCGCCGGTTTCGTTCCCTTGGGGAGATCGGGTAATTCATGCAAGAGGCGCCCCGTATCTTCTTCGAGATGCACGCGCGTGATGCGCACGTCGTGCAGTTTTCCGCCCACGACCAGCGGTTCCTCGTACTGAGAAATTTGATACCCTTTCGGAAGATCGGGATAGAAATAGCTCTTGCGGTCAAAGTGGGAATGTGTGGCGATTTCGCCGCCCACCGCCAGACCAAATTTGATAACCGATTCAACCGCTTCGCGATTTATGGTCGGCATAGCCCCAGGATGAGCGAGACAAACGGGACAAACGTTTACGTTCGGCTTGATCTCAAGAGGATCGTTCGCGCAGGCGCAGAACATTTTGCTCTTTGTCTTGAGCTCCGCGTGCACTTCGAGTCCTATGGTCGGAACGTAACTCATATATACCTAATCATCTTACCCAAAACCGGCCAAAAGAAAAAGCCGCATATAAAGCGGCCTTTTTACTAATGAATTCCAAGTAGGGGCTTTACCTGTTCAAAAACTTCATCCTCGGTAAGTTCGCCGTCAATAACATAAAACGTATCGGGGATACCCTCGCGGCGACTCTCCTCTTTCAAAAAATAAACAGCAGATTCATAGCTTTCCACCAGATCTTTTATCTTTTCTTTCCTTTCCCATATATCGACCTGCTTCCCTGAATCAAAAAGACGTTTGATTGCGGTTTCAGCGCTCACTTTTACATATAGTGTAGCGGTTGGAAAATGCCATATATCACCGAGTATGACAGCGTGCCATTCGAATATCTCCGTAATGGAAACTCCATACGCACCCCCATACGCACACGTACTCAAAAGGAACCGATCGTTCAATACTACAAATCCTTTCCTTGTATGCGGTATGATAAACTCCATAAGGTCAAAATATCTATCAACAACGTACAACGATTGAAACTCACGCGGTTCCAGTTGTTGATCTTTGAAAAGTTTTTTCATCGCCCGAACGGGAAGTTCTAAAAATCCCAGAAGTATCTTTATTTCCGGCACAACAGACATCTCCGGAATCTTTTTTCCCATCGTTTTCGTGAATTCTCTGATCTTCTCAAACGCCCTCTCCAAAAGATCTTGGTCGGGCTTCCTTCCTTCGATTACTTCCCGTATCAGTCTTCCGACGGGACAATGATTGGTGGGCTCCATGTTCACAACCACTGCTATATCCTGATCCCTCAGAAAAGCGATGAGTTTTTCTATAAGCGTGGTCTTTCCTGAGCCGGAAACGCCCTCAATATCGATAAAATTTCCGTTCATAATTCTCTCTCCTTAGTTGTAAGAAAACTGCTTTTAGTTTCTCACAGAATTGGCCGCAAGACAAGCAGAAAAAATTGTTTGTCGACTTGTCGGAGTTTCGTCCGATCGGACGAAACTCCGACAAGTTCAAAGAACGGCGGGGGAAGACAAAAAAACACAAATCAAAAACCGAGGCCATTCAGCCTCGGTTTTCAATTCCACCAACGGAGGATTTTCGAAATAGAAAACACGGTCTCCCCGACTTCTTTATAAAACACAGGGATTGAGATTATTCAATTTCAATTCCCATTATTCTCGCAGTGAGGTGATTACCTCACTGCTCTTTGGAAACCCTCGGTTTCCAATACCTTCCAACACTGGGAAACGCTGTTTCCCCGACCCCTTTCCCAAGAACATGAAAATCGAGATCATTCGATCTCGATTCCCATGTTCTTCGCGGTACCGGCAATAATCTTTTCGGCGGCTTCCACGTCATGCGCGTTCAGATCTACCATCTTTTTCTCGGCAATCTCGTGAAGTTGTGCCTTTGTTACTTTCCCAACTTTCTGTTTGTGTGGGATTGGAGAACCTTTTGGAATGCCCGCGGCTTTTTTCAAGAGCGCCGAGGCGGGAGATGTTTTCAACTTAAAATCGAAAGAACGATCTGTGTAAACCGTGATTTCCGCAGGAACCACATCGCCCACCATATCTTTGGTCGCTTCATTAAACTGCTGACAGAACGCGCCGATGTTCACACCGTGCTGACCGAGCGCAGGCCCAATCGGCGGAGCGGGATTCGCCTTCCCTGCCTCAATTTGTAGTTTCAATACTGTTTTTATTGGTTTTGCCATGAAATAATTTATAACTTATAACAATTAACTTATAATGGACTATCAAAGTAAAGTAAAGTGCTTATGATTTTTTGACCTGCAATGAATCGAGCTCAACAAGCGTATCACGACTAAAAATCGAAACAAGCACTTTTACCTTCCCCCGTTCATCATCTACTTCCGCAACCTTTCCCTCGTGGTCTTTGAAAGGACCGTCAATAATCTTAACCAAGTCGTCTTTTTTGAGATCGACGTTGAATTTTGGTTCTTTCGGGCCCATTCGTTCCATAAGATCGTTAATTTCTTCTTTGGAAAGCGGTGTCGGAGTCGTCGAATCCGCGCCCACAAAACCCGTAACGCGAGGCGTATTGCGAACCACGGACCACGAATCGTGGTTCATCACCATATTCACAAGAACGTATCCGGGGTATATCTTTTCTTCCGTTGTGTGGCGCTTGCCGTTCTTCACCTTGATCTTTATCTCTTTCGGCACCACTACATCAAAAATCTTGTCGCTCATCATAAGGGACTCCACGCGCTGTTTCAGATACCGCGATACCGCATCCTCATAACCGGAATACGTATGCACAGCATACCAACGCCGTTCATCTTCCTGTTCAAGTATCTTTTTTTTATTCTCGGTTGCCATAATTAATGTTTATTTTAAAGCACTACGCCCTGAAGCACTTTGAGAAATGCATAATCCAAAAAACCCAAAACAGCCGCGAAACCAAGCGAGAAGAAAATCACGAACAACGTGTACCGTGTGGTTTCTTCGCGCGTCGGCCAATTGACGCGTTTCAGTTCTTGTTTTGATTCTTGTAAAAATGCCTTGATACGTTCCATAAAAGCAATTAGAAGTAGATTACGGTTTTAGAGGTTATATGTCAAGATTTTTTACCGAGGCGGCGTGCGCCTGAATAAAATTCTTTCGCGGTTCGACCGCCTCTCCCATAAGAACATTAAAGAGTCTGTCTGCCTCAACGGCGTCGTCAATCACAATTTGCTTCATCATTCGGACGGAAGGATCCATGGTCGTTTCCCATAATTGAGAAGGATTCATCTCACCGAGACCCTTGTAACGCCCAACGTTAACTCCTTGTTCGCCACCCATTGATTTCAGAACGGAATCGCGTTCGGTGTCGGAATACGCATACTGCACTTCTTTTCCTTTCTGTAAACGAAAAAGTGGCGGTTGCGCGACGTAAAGATAACCATCCTCGATAATCTTGGGGAAGTAGCGATAAAAAAGCGTAAGGAGAAGTGTTGTAATGTGCGCTCCATCAACGTCGGCATCGGTCATTAAAATAACTTTATGATAACGGAGTTTCGTAATATCAAATTTATCCGAGATTGCGGTTCCCAGCGCCACAACAAGTGATCGTACTTCTTTATTCGCGAGCATCTTATCAATTCGCGCTTTCTCAACATTCAGAATCTTTCCTTTGAGAGGCAATATTGCCTGAAAACGACGATCCCTCCCCTGCTTGGCGCTACCACCCGCGGAATCTCCCTCAACAATAAAGAGTTCAGAGTCTTCCGCCTTCCGAGAAGAGCAGTCGGCGAGCTTCCCCGGAAGCGTAAGCCCCTCAAGCGCTCCTTTGCGGAGTACTGTATCTTTTGCGGCTTTCGCGGCTTTCCTCGCCTTCGCTGCTAAAAGGTTTTTCTGAAGAATCATTTTCGCATCGCCCGAACGACGCTCTAAAAATTCCTTGAGTGCATCGCTTACAACAGTTTCCACAACCGTGCGCGCCTCGGGATTTCCCAACCGTGCCTTGGTCTGTCCTTCAAACTGAGGATTTAAAATCTTCACCGAAACAATCGTTACAAGCCCTTCCCGCACATCATCACCGGTTAAATTTTCTTCCGATTCTTTGATTGCTCCGCTCTGACGCGCGTAATCGTTCAATGTTCGCGTGAGCGCGGAACGGAAACCGGTAAGATGCATACCGCCGTCCGGCGTATAAATATTGTTTGCAAAACTCATCTCGCGACTTTCCATTTCGTCCGTATAGACAAATGAAACCTCGACATCAATTCCGTCAACTTCTTTTTTCACATAGAACGGCTCATTCTGAAGCGTCTGCGTGTTCCCCACAAGATAATGGATAAAAGATTTTACTCCTCCGTCGAAATAAAAACCATAGTACGTCGGCTTTCCTTTTCTTGAATCGACAATTTCTATATGCACTCCCTGCGTGAGATACGCCTGCTGTCGCATGCGATTCAAAATACGCGGAAGGTCAAATTCCGTGGTAGAAAAAATACTCGGGTCCGGCGAAAAAGTTATCTTCGTTCCCGTTTTCGTCGATTTACCGTTCTTCTTTACTCCCCCCGTCGGGTTTCCTTGTTTGTATTCCTGCGAATAAACCGTGCCGTCCCGATACACTTCTGCACGCAACCAAGTGGAAAGAGCGTTTACAACGGAAACTCCCACACCATGGAGACCACCGGAAACTTTATACGATCCCCCGCCGAATTTTCCACCGGCATGCAACGTGGTCAAAACCGTTTCGAGCGCGGATTTTTTTGTTTGAGAATGCGTATCAACCGGAATACCACGACCGTCGTCGTAAACCGCCGTCTTATTGTCCGGCATAAGCTCTATCAGCACGTGCTTCGCGTATCCCGCCATCGCCTCGTCAATAGCGTTGTCTACCACCTCGAGAATGAGGTGATGCAAACCGTCGGGTCCCGTGGAACCGATATACATACCGGGGCGCTTCCGCACTGGATCAAGACCTTCAAGCACGAAGATACTCTTCGCGTCGTACGTTCCGTCACCCTTGGTTTTGGGTAAGTTCGCTTCAACGGTTTTTCCTCTCTTCGGCGCATCTATCTTCTTCGCCTTGAACGAATTTGTTACCTCTTCTTGTATGGATTTTTTCTTCTTTTCTTCCACCTTTTCTACCTTAATTTTCATTGATTTTTTATCCCGTTAGAAACAGGAAATGCTCGCATTTACGTGATTTTTGATGCGAAATATCCTTGTAATCCTTATCTGCTACATATACCTATTTTTCCTCATAAAACCAGTATTGTTTCTAAGCGGGACGATAAAAAACAGCCTTCGCGGGCACTCTTATAGTAGCAGATTCATGGGTGAAAAGAAAGGGAAAAGACAGCTTATTTTATAGACGTTCAACATACGCAAAAAACGCCGAAAGGCGTTTTTTTTGTGCTCAATTCATTTTCAGAAATTTTTTGATGGGCTTCTTCAATGGAAGCCCATTGTTTGGTTGGTAAAAAAGGATTAAGTTTCGTTCTGGTGCGCGGGACAGGATTTGAACCTGCAAGCCCTTGCGGGCGCTACCACCTCAAGGTAGTGCGTCTACCAATTTCGCCACCCGCGCATCTCTTTGTCTGTCCGAAAAACTTTTTCCATTTTTATTCGCCTCCTCAAAAGACAAACAACGCCTGTATTGTAATACATTTTCCGAAACAATATCAAGGTAGTAGCGCATACCAATATCAGAAAAAGAAAAAGGTGTCTGACACCTTTTTCTTACATCGAAACTTTGAGTTTTTCTCGTACCTTCTTGTTTGAAAGCTCGCGGAGATAATACAATTTGGAACGGCGGACTTTTTTCTGCGGAGAAATAATCTCAATGCGCAAAATATTCGGAGATTGTATGGGGTATATTTTTTCGACGCCCACTTCCTGAAGAATGGTACGAACGGTAAAACGTAATAATAATCCCCTCAAAAGGAGTCTGGCGTTCTTTTTCGCCTTCTTTTATTCTTTCCCAAACCCGCACTTTTGCGCCAGGCTGAAGCTGTTTTACGATTGATTCTTCCAACATACTAAAGGAGTATAAGGGATACTGGGTAAATAAGTCAAGAAAACCCTGTACTTACATTTTGCCGTGGGCGCGTAATTCTTTAAGTATATTACTCAAATCTTCCGGCAGATCTGTCTCAAAGCGTACGCGTCGTCCGTCCGAAAGGCTGAATTCGACGGATTCGGCATGAAGGAATTGACGGGTGAGCCTCCAAGGATTCGCGCGCCTTCCGTAAATCTGATCCCCCACTATTGCGTGGTGCACGCTCAAGAGATGCACTCTAAGTTGATGCGTCCTGCCTGTTTTCGGGGAAAGTTGGACAAAAGAATATTCCTCCCCCTCGTATTCAAACCGTTCTAATGTTTTATACTCGGTCACGGCTTCTTTTACCATTTTCATACTCCGCGCCTGCGTACTTCGTTTCGTCGTTCCCGACTTCAATCCGATGGGAACGTCAATCGACCCCTCTTGCGGAAGTCTTCCCCATACAAGCGCGAGATACGTTTTTTTAACCTCACTTTTCTGAAAACTGTGTTTTAAATGTTCAAAGAAAGATTGCGTGCGAGCGACAACAAGCACGCCGGACGTGTCTCTGTCGAGACGATGCACCACACCGGGACGTTCCGCGGGCTTGTCCCCCACTCCCGCGAGCTCGGGATACTTACCGAGAAGGATATCGGTGAGTGTTTCTTCTTTGTGTTTTCCTCGCGGTACGGGATGCACCATCATTCCCGCGGGCTTATTGACCACGATAAAATCTTTGTCCTCAAAAACAATCGGTACCATACGCTCATTCTACGCGGTCTAGTGTAAAAAGCACAACACATCAATAATTTTATACACCACACCCATTTCCTCCCTGTTGCTGTGGCTGCACAACCTCGGAAGCTATTTTTGCGAAACCCGAGGCACTTGAATATTCAATACCGAGAATGTCTTTTTGACTTACGTTCCTCCAATCCGTTCCATTCTGCTTGAAATACTGGGCAATCACCTGGTATTGATCCGGAAACCAACTCAACACGGCCTGTAAATTCCTTTTGCAATTCTTTCCACGAGCGCCTGCTGATCGGATGTTAGAGTGGCTAAAATATGTTTATTATAGTGGTCCATTACCGATCCCGTCGTAACCGACCAACCGCCCACCGACGCCATACTTGTCGGACCACCGTACCGAGTATCCATAATTGGCCCGTTTTCCAGAACCGGATTTTTATTTGCCAAGCCGAAAGCCCAAAGCAAATTAAGTTCCGTCACTTGGGGTAATTTAGCGGGACTAATCGTACCGTTGTCGATAAGCGTAGCAAGTATATTCTCCTCAGTTTCCAAAGGTAGTATATTCCCACCATCAACAAGTGCCGCCTGTATGTTTTGGGAGTTTGAACTTTCTACGCCTTGTGTTCGTAATTCCGAAATTCCGGCGCTGTACACCATAGCCATAGAAACTATGACTCCGGCAATAACAACGGAGATCGGAAGTGTATATTTGTCCACGAATTTTTTCTCCGTTTTTCCTTGAATCAACTCATCGTATGTTTCTTCTTGTGTTTCGTTTTTCATAATTCTATTTATTCGTCGCAACAATCGGCAAGTTTGCCAACTAATTCTTCAAGCACTGAATCGTGTTGCTTTGAATTTTTTATTTCCCGACCGTCTATCAACTTGAGCTTCAGTGCCCAAAAGATCGAATAGACCTTGTATGCTTTCCCGAACGTGCTCCTTGCCTCGTCTTTTTTGTCGTCGGACTGCAGTTTATTTCCCACCTCGATGAGGCGCATCGTGGCCGACAAAAGATGTTTGGAAATACACCACGTCTCCCCTTCGTGATTCGGCATGAGTTCCGCGAGGAGTTTTTTCCGCATTTCGCGAATTTCTCCCGCCGTATCGAAGTATTCATCCTTTTTTGTCTTTGCGGCGGTAAAGAAAAAATGTTCTTCGAGACTGATAAGATTCATAACCGCCACACTCAAATCTTCGGTAGTGGACAGATCCACTCCAGCCCTTTCTTTGAGCAATTCCACTTTAGCGAAAAATTCGTCTATTGTTGGTAGTTTTGCGTTCATAGATTTAGATGAAGAAAATCAAGATACCTAGAATGACCATTGCAATTCCAGCCCAAAAACGTACACCGGATAAATTAACTCTCTTCCAATCCTGCACCTTGTCCACAATTTTTTTATCGGCGGCAATCCACAAAACCACAGCGAGCGGCAAGGCAAGAATCAAGTTGTAGAGAACGAGATATCCGAAACCGGCGAAGTATGTGAGCTGATCGTGAAGCAAACCGATGACCATCAAGTACGGCCCACCCATACATGGAAACTGACAGATGCCCACTAAAAGGCCTAGTCCGAATGCGGCCGGAAACGATGCTTTTTCCATCAACCGACCCATTGTTGTATGCGAAACGGAAGGAATTTTAAGCTTGAGTGGAAATTTCGGGAAAAAGTGATTGACGAGATTAATCGCACCGAAAACAATGAGAAGCGTCGCTCCGAGCTTGCCCATGAAATGCGGCGTGTTGAACAGGTGTAGGACTTTCAGAATGCCTAGTCCTATCAGAAGATACGCTGAAAAAATTCCAGCGATATATGTCCCACCGATTTGCAGGATTTTCTTTCTCGTCATCTGAATCCCGAAGAGAAATGCGATGGTAATAAGCAGAATAGAAAATGAGCATGGATGAACGCTATCGAGAACGGCGGACACCAGAACAAGCGGCAGAAGCCAAGCGCCCTTATTGCTCAAACCCCAGATAAGCGAGGAAACACTCGAGCTGTGATTCAGAAGTACTATTCCCACAATGGCAACAGCAACAACGATAAGTATTGTGATTATTCTTTTCATAATTCAATTTATTAACCATGACCCTAAGTTTATCAAAGAGTCATAGTTTTTAGGGGGTTACGACTGTGATGGTTTCATCCGCCGGAGGAATATATCCCATGCCCTCCATACCAAAAGGGCCCTTCTCTTCGTTTGCACTCTCAATATACGCGGCGGTACACATGCACGAAGTAAATACCCTTTTTATTTCTATGTCTTTCTCCGACGAATTTGTGACGATAAATATATGTTCCACCGTTCCGTCCCGCATTGATATGGCTCCGAAATTATAAGCCGTCTCCGGCGCGGAAAGAGAGCGTATCTCTCCGGACGGTTGCGGCTCCGCTTTAGTCTGAACGCTTTGCCCCCACAACATGAGACCGACAATTCCAACCACAACGACCAAACCGATAATTAATGTTTTTTTCATAATAATTGTGTCTAATAAAACAAAATATTCCCCAATAACAAGGGAGTACAAGACGCGGGGATTCTCCACTCGCTCATTTCGGCTTACACACAAAAAAAGCGGGCCAATCTACCCCACGCCTCTTAAATGAGGGTGGGACTGTTCTCGTGAAGCGCGAGCCAGTGATTAAATTTATACCGAGAAAAAGGTTTTGATAATTCCCTTCGGGTAATACGGAAATATGCCAGAGGTCGTGCGAGGTACGCATAGAACGCGGAAACGGCGAGAGAAAAAAGTATTGTGAAGAGTAACAGCGAAGAAAAAACAGGCGGGAATGAAATAATAAACATTTGCATCGCCGCAATATGATGGAAAAAAATACCAATTCTACTATCCGGACAAGGACTCCCTGTAATGGTAGATGCAACACAATTGCCATGATACATCATTGAATGTTCCATGAGCACGACTCCAAAAATAACCATGCCAATCAATCCGATAAGCACCAAAGTTGTTACAAAATATCCGAAAATCTTATACAGCATGTTCTAAATTGATTCGCCGCAAAGACACCGCATTCGCGACCACGATGACCGTCGAAAGACTCATGACGAGCGCCCCGATTTCCGGACGGAGGAAAAATCCCCACACGGAAAAGACGCCTGCCGCGGCGCCGGAACGCGCCTCGAGGTAATGTCCAAAAAGCAACACCCAGACGAGCGTTCCTATTTCCAAATAGAACTCGTCATTCAGCGACGGGATGAATGTGGACGCGACCGAAAAGAGATACCCGGCGCCGACCGCGAGCGAAACAAGCGTCATCATTCCGTACGCGTGCATTTTTATCTCGTGCCACGCGTGGCGGAAGAATACGAGCGAAAATCCGAAAATGATCGTCGCGAGGCCGAACGCGATCCACTTTCCGAACGCGAATTCGGGGATGTGAAAAAGTCCGGCGACGCTCCCGTTCGTAAGCGCGAGTGGCACAAGAAGCGCGGTTACAATCCAAAATCGACGAAGAAAATCGGTGGCCGAGCCGTGACCCATTCCCATATTCCCGTGTCCGGAATGCGCATTGTGAGCTCCGTGAGTTTTGTGCTCCTCGTGATGCGCGTGATGTTCCGTCATATGTTCCATATCTTCACAACAATCCATAAATTTATTTACACGTTTTCTTGCAAAGCCACAAAAACCCCGCACCGATGAGCCATCCATATACGAACGATTCTATGAGTCCCAGTATGACTCCGCCAAGGGAAAACGAGAATCCGGGGTACAGCACCTGCATAAGTTGTATGTGCAAATCTTTGAGCGCGGGAGTGGCAAGCAAAATACCCCAACCCATACAAATAACAAAAATAATGAGAGAGACAACCCCGGTGGCGTTTCCCATCTTCGATGTTTTAATGTTGTTCAAATCCATATTATTTTTATTTCAATATGTTTATTCGACCTTATTTTTTATTTACCCATTTCACCAAAGCGATGATGCCGAGAATAAGAAGCGTCCAGAGAAAAAGCATTGTGATAATTCCAAACCAAGAGTATCCGCCGAAACCCCCACCCATCATATTCCACCCCCATCCGTATCCATGCATCGCGCCTCCCGACGGATAGTTCGTAGAATACGACGCGCCCATCATCGGCATGAAGACCGGACCGGAATTATAATTCGACCAGCAACCGAGATACGACCTCCCCATATTGATATGCGCCTCCGTAAGACTCTCCGAACCCTCACCTCCCATCATATTGTCCATTACTTCATGCTGACTCTCATTCGGAAGCATAAGTCCCATATACGCATCTCCCAATTTTTCAAACTGCACATCTGTAACTTTACTGCAGTCCACCTTTGCGGAACTCGTAATATTTTGTGTTTTATAAATCTCTTGAAGCGCGCTTTCCATACTCGCGTTCTGTGTTAATACAGACTCATCAGCTCCACTGTTATTCTGAGGATACCATCCCATCATGCCTACCTGAGCAAAGGCGCTCCCCGCAATAACAAAGAATCCCACAACCAGCAAACCGAATAATGTTTTTTTCATATGTCTGTTATTTTTTTTTCGAAAGCTTGTAGACCGCCATAATTTCGCGTTCGGCCTTTCCACGTTCACCGTGCGTCATCTGGTGTGCAACATGCGTCTTCAGATGGTGTTCAAGCATCGCGTCTTCGAAACTCGAGAGGGCTTTTTTTACCGCGAGTGATTGGTTAATGATATTGATGCAGTACTTCTCCTCCTCAATCATTTTCTGGAGTCCCCGCACCTGTCCTTCGGCAATCTTCAGTCGCCGGAACATTTTCTTTTTATCTTCTTCAATCATACAAGCATGATACCCCCTAGGGGTATATGCGTCAACCCCCGTTAGAGGTCCGCCTGAACGGAAAATACCGTTCTTTCGGGCAAGCAGCTCGCCACGCCGTATCAATTTCTGCGTCAGGGTACCGGATGAGATAACGTTTTCTCAAGAATATTTCGGTAAATCCATGTAACGGGCATGGTTTCTAACGGGGCGAACCCCGCCTGTGGAAAACCTCGCTACTCCGCCGTCAATTCAGGAACGAATGGCATTATGGACTCGACCTGATACGCGGCGTTCTGCTTGCTTTTGTAGAACTCGACATCCGATACTTTTTTGTTCCGCACGGCGACTTTTACAACCATTCCTTCCATCGTCTCCTCTGAAAAATACTGGTCGAAAACGAAGTTACCGAGGCTGTAGAATATCCATCCCCCGCGATAGTGCTCCGTCTCTTCGACGACGTGCGGATGGTGCCCGACCACGATATCCGTACCGGCGTCTACGAGCCCGCGGGCGATGCGCTCTTGTTCCGCGTTCGAGTGTGTTTTGTATTCATCACCCCAGTGGAATGAAACGACCGCGAGATCAATTGCTCCGTTCTCTTTTGCTTCGCGTATCCGTTTCGCAACAGCACCCTCGTCAAACGAGCTTATACCCGGCGTTCCCGACACGGCCTCGAGTCCTTTCGGATAGAGATTGGTGAACGCCAAAAACCCGATTTTCACACCATTCACCTTCTTCTCAACCCACGCATTCGCCGCGGCGTAGTCCTTTCCCGCGCCTACGGGCGAGATATCCGCTCCCTCAAGGAGCGTTACGGTATCAATAAGCGCGTCCACTCCCCAGTCCCATATATGATTATTCGCGACGGAGAGAACGTCGTATCCGGCCGAGGAAAGGCCGCGGACGGCTCCGGGATCCGCGCGAAAAGAATAAATGCTCCCATGATTTGCGCCACGCAAAGAAACCGGATTCTCGAGATTTCCGAAAAGAATGTCCGCTCCACGGAGAAACGAACGTACGGGTTCAAACGGAAACGCATAGTCGCCACCGTGCTTTTCTACCTGTATCGCAACTGAACGCGAGAGCATCACATCGCCGGTAAAAATGAGCGTTGCCGAACCCCTATGTTCAAGAAGACCTCGTTCGAAGACCGTCGCAACGGCAATGCGTACAAGGTTTTCGTGCACGTTCGCTGAAATCTCCCGCTGATAGCTAAGAAAAAAATGGCGGTAATATAAAACAAACCCCGTGGCGAGCAAGACTACAAAAAGGAGGAATATGAGGAAATAGATGTGGCGATAAGGATTGTGGCGCATGGATTAAGCTCTAGCCAAAAACGCGAACGAGCTCATTGAACTTCAAAATGCGCTCCCGCGCCGGTGCGCCTATTTTCACGCCGTCCGCGACGCCCGCTTTCGCAAGATGGATGACGAACGTGTCGTCGGTTTCGCCGGAACGGTGCGAGACAATGGTCTTTATCCCCACCTTTTTCGCCAAGCGTATCGCTAAGCACGCTTCGGAAACGGTACCGATCTGATTCGGTTTTATAATTACCGCATTGATACGCTTCTGTTCCGCAAAACGCTCAATGAGTTTCGGATGTGTGGTTGTAAGATCGTCCCCCACCACCCATTTACCATGCAAACTCTCAAAAAGCATACCGAATCCTTTTTCGTCGGTTTCGTCGAACGGATCTTCAATGGTGCAAAGCAATTTTGATTTTTTGAAATAATCGGCGTACACGCTCGTGAGCAACTCGGT
>Ga0075962_133_pt1 | contig 15880 bp, 15 predicted proteins | sample RifGroA2_FD_67957 | JGI IMG/M metagenome (GOLD analysis project Ga0075962, IMG submission 67957) | Parcubacteria (Jorgensenbacteria) bacterium GW2011_GWA2_45_13 | reverse complement strand
CTCACCGAACCCGTCACCTCAATGGTGTTATCCACACCCGAGGTAAGGATTGGGTAAGAAGAAAGAGTGACTGTGCTCGCCGCGGTCGTCGAAATATTCGATGCCGCTGTCGAGTACACAATCGCGCCGTTCACTTTCACATATACCGTGCCCGTAAGCGCGATACCCGTGGAGCTTGTTGCAACATAGAACGAAACTTGGCGAAGTTCCATGTTCTCACCCGCCGGTTTCGCCGTGAACTTCGCGAGTGTTACGTCGGAAGAACCCGGAACCACCGCGGAACTCGGAGAATCCACTGAGCGCGAAAACGTGGTCGTGCCGGACTGGATGGTCTGGATGTTCCAGCCATTACCAATCGGGAACGAAGTGTCGTTCGAACCCGCACCCGGGATAACCGAGACACCGGTCGTCACACCGCGAAGATCAATATCGTAGTTGTTGTAAACCACGAGCTGGATCGTGCGGGTCGTGCCACCGATGATTTTTGCCCATACGGTAAAGTCTTTCGTCTGACCCTTATCAATAAGGTAAGGATTCGAGGAAAGATCAAAGTTCACATACTGGCCCGAGGGCTGCGCCGTAGCGAGCACCGTGCCGGTCTGATCCTGCAACTGAACATCCATATAATCGGTGTCCGCTGCATTACCATAGTTGTAAAGCTTCAAGCTGTAGAGCTTGACCGCTTCATTCGACGAAGTTTCCTGAATGCGGAACTTCGTGATCTGAACTTCACTTGCCGGATCGGCATTCAACGAGGAGGAGCTGTACGCCTGGACATCAAGTGTCGTCGACGCGAGCGAGCTTCCACCGTCCACGATATTCATCGTGCCACCCACAATCGGGAAGGAACCCGAAATCGCGGATGTGTCCGCCACAATAGAGGAGACGGACGGAATGTTGAAGGCAATCGTACCTGTGTAGCTGCCAGAAACGAGGTTGAAGCGGAGGGTAAACGTCTGAGACGTACCCGCCGTTACCACGATCGGGCTGGAACCAAAGGTAAGCAAGATAGTGTTGTCGGCGTTTATGGAAGACACCACGTTGCCGTAGCGCATACCGTTTGCGTCAACGAGATCAACACCATTTGTGTTGGTGTTGGAAACGAATCCACTCTTCTGCACTGTGATTGAGTTGATCGTTACGTTCTTCGAACCCGCGGAAAGTACAAACTTCATCGCAGGATTGAAAGCCGTGCCGGAACCAATCGTCCTTGCGGAAGGAGAATCCGATGCGAGGCTTACCAGAAGGTCGGTCCCTGCGGGAACAACCGTCGGTGTGCCACCCGTGTTGCCACCGTCGCCACCGTTACCGGAAGGCGTAATCGAGGCAATCTTTGCGCGGGATATTGGCCCGAAGTAGCCGACAGCCGGACTCACACCGTTTGCCGCTTGCCACGCTGCCAAAGCTTTCTGCGTTAATGAACCGAAGTATTGCGATTCATTTCCAACAGAACCCGCACCACTCGTCGCGACAACCGCGCCATTCGCGTTCAAGAACTGCTGGAGCGCTTTAACGTCGGCACCCGTGCTACCAAGAGTGAGGTTCCTGGTGAAGTTATAGGTGGACGCCATCGATCCGGAGCCTTGAGCGGCCTGAAGCTGCACGCCAATCCTACTGATGCGATCTTTGTAGTTAATCTACTCATTATATTCAATTACTAATCTAATTTGTTTTATTTCGACAATAGATATCGATTTATCCCTCTTTATTCGGGCTCGCGCCCGACAAAGAGACAAACCGTCGACCTTTTTTGTTTCTGGACATCACCTGCCTCACTTTCGACCCTCCTTCGCTAGGCACCCTTTAGGGCTATAGAGAACGAGGAAATGGGAGAAATGATGGTTGATAGCTAAATAATTTTTAATTTCCAATTTTTAATTTTTAATCAATTCTGTAATGACTAAATTTTAAAAACTGAACCTTTTTTCTTTCAAAACTCTTCGATGCCCCTATGTTCATTTTCTTCCGGAAAATGAAACCAGAATTATTTATTTCTTAGCAAAAATTCGGAAATTTTTGAGAAATAAATAAAAAACCCGCCTTTTTGGAGCGAGATAAGCCTATATAACCGCAACGCCGCTTGTGGGCGGAACGCCTCAAGCAGAGTACATTTGCGAGTAGATAGTGGCTTAGCCTCACTCCAAGCCATAACCGCCTTGCAAACGTTCCCCCCTCGGGTTCCGCTGCAATGCGTTCGATTCCTCTTGGATACATACCTATGCGATCACCTCTATTTCTCGCACAGCACATACCCCATAAGCAATCTTCCTACAGTATATCACTAAACTATTAAAAAGAACAGGAAAGCGCAAGAAATCTTATTTGCAGAGGCAGATTAATGCTGATCAGGAAATGCACGCGGATCTATGCTGATAGCAGAAAAAACGCACTCGTGCCGATTATTCCTCGCAATCTCATCCCTTCATATATATAACGAAAAAACGGTGCTCGCGTTACGTGAGACGCAAATGACACAAATCAACCACGAATAACACTATAATAGCGGAGTTATCCACAGCTTTCAGAAAAGTAACAAGGTAAAAAACGTGGCGGCTAGTATGTGTAAAATTCTGTCATCCCGAGTCCCGATGGCACATCGGGGAGAGGAATCTCTATTTTAAAAGGTCCAAAAAATCGTGATTAAGATCCTTTATCAGCCGCAATTTCTTCTCCCGCCGCCATCCTTTAATCCTTTTTTCCGCGGCAATTGCCTCTTGCGGACTAGAAAACTCTTCATACCATACCAATTTATTCACATTATATTTCGAGGTAAACCCATACGTGAGCTTATTTGTGTGTTCATGCATCCGTCGTTCGAGGTTATTAGTAACCCCCGTGTACAAAACCGTATTATGGACGTTTGTGGCGATGTAAACGTAATAGTGTTTTCCCATAAACGAGATCCTTCGCTACACTCAGGATGACGGACACAACTCTCTACCCGTGACCATCCATGCTCCTTCGCTACACTCAGAATGACGGACATAATTCTATCCGTGACCATCCGTGCTCCTTATCCGTGTAAATCAGTGTGTCTAGATACTCCAGCGAGAGGAGGCGAAGATGATAAGCGTAAAAAGCACTAAAATGGTCATTTCCCGCATAACAAACGCCCGATCAAGTACCCCTTCAAAATGAGCCGAGAGCGTGTCTCTCAAGAGAAGAGAAACGACGGTAAACAACGCCGCGGCGTTCAATACCCCAAGGGGAAGAAATTGCGTTACAAAGAATATCTCGGTGGTGATAAGTCCCGCCGCACCGCTCGCCACGAGCGATTGAGCGTGAAGTTTTATATTCACAAACGCGAAGAATTCTCTGAATAACAAAGTTATTATGGTGAAAAATACGGGAAACCACCAAAAAGAAACCTCAAAAAGCGGTTGAAATACGAGAAAAAGTACAAGAAGTTCCGCCGTATTGAAGATACCGTAAATCAGAAAGCGGTCTTTAAAGAAGAAATGACCAAGACCGAGGAGTAAGAAAAGAGCAACCGCGGAAAGTAGAAAAATAAAAGGAATGAGCACGGGAAAAGACGCAAAGAGGACAGGGTGCTGACCAAGCAGGTACAACCCCGCGACGACGAGCCCCAAGAATGACCAGAAGGAAAAACGGAGCGTTTCTCGCCCCGTGATTTGCGAAAAATAGACAATCGCGAGCATCATCATAAATACAAAAAGAGAACGAAACGAAAATTCGTCCCCGAACACGAGGAGAAGGCCCGCGAGCAGGAAGAGGGTCTTATACAGTAACTTCCACGCGGTCGGACTTATTGAGGGAAACAGTAATTTTTTCTCCATCTTTAATACCACTCTTTACTATTCTTTCGGCGAGTGTATCGACGATCATTTTTTGTATCAGCCGTCTCACGGGACGCGCTCCATAATCCGGATCAAATCCGTGCTTCACGAGATATTCTCGCATCGCTCCCGCCACCTGAAGTCGAATACCGCGTGCGCGAAGACGCTCTTCCACTTCGGCGAGTTGGATATCAACAATGTGTTCAATGTCTTTTTGTGTCAGAGCATTGAAGATGATCGTTTCATCCAATCGGTTCAAAAACTCCGGTTTGAATGTTTCGCGAAGAGACTCTTTCGCTTTTTCTCTGAAATCCTGTTCTTCGGTATTTTTATCAGTCTTTTCAGTTACCGAGAATCCGATTGAAGAAATTTGGCGGAAGTATTCACTCCCCACATTCGAAGTCAAAATAATAATGGCGTTCTTGAAATTTACCGTCTTTCCCTTTCCGTCCGTAAGCCGCCCGTTGTCCAAGACCTGCAAAAGAATATTGAAGACTTCCGGATGCGCCTTCTCTATCTCGTCAAAAAGAATCAAGCTGTACGGCCTATGACGCACAATCTCCGTAAGTTGACCGCCTTCTTCGTACCCCACGTATCCCGGGGGCGACCCGATAAGACGCGCCGTGGCGTGGCGTTCCATATATTCGGACATGTCGATTCGCACAAGCGCCTTCTCGTCGTTGAACATAAATCCGGCAACCGCTTTGGCAAGCTCGGTTTTCCCGACTCCCGTCGGTCCGAGGAACATGAAAGAACCCGCAGGGCGATTTTCGTCGGCCAACCCTACGCGGGAACGCCGAAGGGCTCGGGCAATCGCGCTAATTCCTTCTTTTTGTCCCACGACACGCCGACCGAGCACCTCTTCAAGGCGGGAAAGTTTCTGCATTTCGGATTCGAGCATGCGTGTTACGGGTATTCCCGTCCAACGCGAAACGACGATCGCAATGTCTTCTTCTTCCACCACTTCTTTTATAAATCGCCGTTTTTGCGTTTCTTCTTTCTTTTTTCCGATTTTTCCCTTCCCCCTTTTCGCAACCGGCTTTTCCCCTCCGGAATATTTTTTCTCGAGCGCTTCATACTCTCTTTCCGCCGTGGGGAGTTCTCCGTACCGTATTTTCGCAACGCGATCAAACTCTCCTTCGCGCTCGGCGCTTTCCGCCTCGTGGCGAAGATTTTCTATCTTTTGCCGCGCTTCATGAATATTCGCCACAGAGTTTTTTTCTTTTTCCCACTGTTTCGAAAGCGTACCACTTTCTTTCTTCAGTTTTTCGAGCAAGGCTTCTATTTCTTTTACCCGCAACGGCTTCCGCTTTGTACCGCTCTGCATGAGCGCCGAGCGTTCAATTTCAAGCCGTGAGATCTCGCGACGCACACGGTCGAGATCACTCGGCGTGCTGTCGCTCTCGAGGCGTATTGAAGCAGCCGCCTCGTCGATGAGATCCACCGCCTTGTCGGGAAGAAAACGATCTGTAATATATCGCGCGCTCAAATTTACCGCGGCAATAATTGCTTCGTCGCTCACTTTCAACCCGTGGTGCATTTCATATTTTTCCTTCAGTCCGCGAAGGATGGCTACCGAATCTTCAACCGTCGGTTCCTCCACATACACCGGCTGAAAACGGCGTTCGAGTGCGGCATCTTTTTCGATATGTTTTTGGTATTCCTTTGACGTGGTCGCACCGATTGCATGCAACTCTCCGCGCGCGAGCGCGGGCTTCAGAAGATTTGAAGCGTCCACCGCGCCTTCCGCGGCGCCGGCGCCAACAATCATATGGATTTCATCAATAAAAAGAAGATACTTACCCGCCGAACGCTGCATTTCTCTTAAGAACGCTTTCAGGCGGTCTTCAAACTCTCCGCGAAACTTTGTGCCCGCAATGAGCGAACCAATGTCGAGTGAGAGTATTTCCCTGTTCTTCAGCGATTCCGGCACGTCACCCGAAACAATTTTCTGGGCAAGTCCCTCCACAATCGCCGTTTTTCCGACTCCCGGTTCCCCGATCAAAACAGGGTTATTCTTCGTACGGCGAGAAAGTATTTGCATCACGCGACGCAATTCCTCCTCTCTGCCGATTACGGGGTCGAGCATACCTTCGCGGGCTTTTTTTGTCAGATTTATGGCGTATTTTTCGAAAACCTGAAATTTCGTCTCCGGCGTTTCATCCGTCACGTGTGAAGCTCCGCGAATATCTTCCAGACTTTTCACAAGCGTTTCTTTTCTCGCTTTAAAACGCAGGAGAACTTCTTGCGCGCGCGAAGGCACCTCCGCAACGGCGAGGAGGAGATGTTCGCAAGACACAAATTCGTCCTTGCTCTTCACCGCAACTTCTCCCGCGCGGTCGAGGACCTTCATAAGCTCCTGCGAAAGATACAATTGACCAACCGCCCCGTTCGAGGGGAATATCTTCGCCACGCGGGTGAGCTCCGTGTCCACTTCGCGCGTGAGTCCCTGCACATCAACTCCCGACTCGAGAAGCAGAGGATGCACGAGCGTCTGTTCATCCGCAAGAAGTGAGGACAAAAGATGCATCGCCCGCAACTCGCCGTGGTTGTGTCGCGCCACGAGTTCCTGAGCGTTCTGCAACGCCTCCTGCGCTTTTATGGTAAATCGTTGAAAGTTGGGCATATGAGTTGGAGAAATTTTTCCGCCCGAGGCGGATCGCCTTACAGCGATAATTTTTGAATTTTTAAATAAAAATTGTGTCGTTTAGTATATTCCTCTTCAAAGAGATTGGCAAGCGTAACTTACGAGTGCCAATTCCCCATGCACGGGGAATATGTTCTCATTATATCACACCCTTTAAACTAACGTCATCGGGTGACGTTAGTTTAACCATTCCTCACCTAAAGAATTATATTCCCTATGCGGGAAAACGGAAAGCCGTTCATATAATAGAGCATAAGACGTAATACGCAAAAAAGTGGTATATTATAATAAAGACATATCATTATTATGAAAAATAAAATAACATTCGGTTTCGTCGTTGTGGTGTTGTTCGGAACTCTTTTTCCCGTAGTTTCTTTCGCTTCCCTCTTTCCGGTCGTGGGAGGGTGTCAAATGGCAACACCCGACAGCTACAATGCATATAACGCCACCCTCTCCGATCTGAACGCCGTTATTTGGTGTCTCGCGGGCAAGATAGAAAATCTCCAAACACAAATTGCAAAACTCGAGGGAGTTAATTCTGAATCATCCACGCCAACACCAATTCCCCTGCCGACGCCAAAACCGAATTCAACGCCTTTCACACTTCCCGCATCTTCAAATCCTCTTCCCCCTACAACATCCACGCCAGTGAATTCAGGAACTTCATCAAACTCTCAACAGTTCTACGGTCCAATCCCTCCCAAGGCCTGCGTATCATATACGGCGTACGGCGCCTGCATCGAGAGCAACGCAACAAATAACACAAGTTCGGGAGGTAATGTTGTAAGCCCTGTCGTGCCGAAACCGGTGCCGACACCAACAGCACCCTCAATCGGGAGTGTGTCCCCGCTCGGCTCTTCTATTATTTTGCAGGGAAATTCTGGAAGCGCGGTTCAGGTAATACAGAGTATCCTGAAAGCGGAAGGGTCGTACTCTTTTCCTTCCATAACGGGTTATTTCGGCACCGTCACGGAAGATGCTGTAAAAGCTTTTCAGTCGAGGAATGGATTGCAAGCGACAGGACTCGTTGATCGTCTGACACTTCAAAAACTAAAAAGTGTAGCGGGTTCGGACGTTCCTCAAGTGTCACGGATATGGGAATTGTTTCATTTCCACGGCGCACGGTAAGCGTTACCGTATCGCCGATGTTGTGGTTTTGAATCAACTCGCCGAGCGTGATATCTCCTTCAACGCTCTTACCCCCCACTTCGAGTACAATATCTTCCGCCTTGAGCCCCGCCTTGTCCGCGGGAGAATCTTTTATAATTGCCGAACCCGTGTCGGTTCCCCGAAGAAGCGCCCCGTGATCAACGGGAAAGTTCTGGTTTTTCGCAAAATCAACCGAGAGCATGATATACCGCACGCCAAGGAATGAGGTTTTTATCTCCCCTGTCTGTTGCACTGACCGAATCGCGCGTTTTGCCTGATTGATGGGAATGGCGAATCCGATGTTCTGCGCGCCGGAAACGATCGCCGTGTTGATGCCGATTACCTCGCCTTTCAGATTCAAAAGAGGTCCTCCGGAATTGCCGGGATTGATTGCCGCATCGGTTTGAATAACGCCTCTTATCCGCTCGGCGCCGATTCCTTGGTCCGACGCGGTCACATTCCGCGCGAGTCCGGAAACCACACCCACGGAAACCGTGTTCCTAAATTCGCCCAAGGAATTCCCAATTGCGATTGATGTTTGTCCAAGCTCCAGAGAATCGGAATCACCCAATTTTGCCATTGGCAGTCCCGTTGCCTGAACACGCAAAAGCGCCAAATCGTTCACCGGATCCTGTGCAACAATCGTCGCATCATATTTTTTACCGTCGTTCGTGAGCACGGTATAGCTCGCCGAAATATCAGAGATAACATGTTTATTTGTTACGATCAGCCCGTCGCTTGTGATAATAAACCCGCTTCCACCTCCGACTTCTTGCTTCTTCGTCTCCCCGCTGTCACATTCGGTATAGAGCTTGGGGCCACCATTGCCGAAGAGTTGTTGAAATTCGGGAGGGAGATTGCCAAACGGATTGTACGGACATTTTTCCACCACCGGAAGATCTTTTGAAATAATAATCGAAACAACCGCCGGCGAAGCGTTTTTTACAGCCTGCACGACTGCACTTTCATAATCGAATGTGGGCTTGTAGAGCGGAGCCGCAATCTTCGCCGTGCCGGTTGCATTTTGCAGTGTGGCACCGGTAATAAATCCGTAAATATCTTCCAAAAAATTTGCGTTCGTTTTGCTCGGCGAAAATACGGAACCGAGAAAACCGCCGAGGAGCGCCGCGACCACCAACAATCCCACTATTATTTTTTTATCTTTAAACATATGTTTGAGTTAAGTGTACGTAAGATAACACGTAATAAGGTTTAGCGGCTCGTGTGGGTTTAGCTTGATTGAAATTCGTTAACAGAAAATGGAAAGTAGTATAGAGAGTAGAAATCAGAAAATAGTTTCTTCATTTCCACTTTCTTATTTCTATACCATTTTCAATTTTCCTGTAACCATTTTCATACCCAACATACCAGCCGCTATGCCCTGCTACCTATCTCCTTTCTATCGTATCTCGTAGCTCAACGTAACGTTCACCGTCACATCTTCGGAACCCGGTTCCACGGAAGGCGCCGCGCCTCCCATACCCGTCGCTTCCGCCTTCATCACCGAATCATACAAGTACGGCCGTGGAACAGGGGTTGTACTCTCCTGTATGGAAAGTAACTGTCCGAGTGAAAATCCTGCCGCATCGGCGATGGATTTTGCCTTCGCTTCGGCTTTCTTTATCGCCTCAACACGAGCGGCGTCTTGCACGCTCATCGGATCGTCAATCGTAAAGTTCAGTTCAGAAACCGAATTCGCGCCGTTCTTTACCACTCCCGAAAGGATATCGCCGATTTTAGTAAAATCGCGAATTTTTACCTGCACGCTCTGCGTTACGGTGTATCCGATGATCACGGCAGGCGGACACGGAGTTACCACAGACGCGTTATACGGGCAATTGTAGTACTGATATTTCGGACTGATATTGTAGTTCTGCGTCTTGATATCTTTCGAATCAACGCCGTTTTGTTTTACAAAATCAATCGCCTTGTTCATTTTCTCCGTATTCTCAGCCTGCAAACTTCCAACGTCTTTTCCTCCTTCCGTTAGAACACTGAAGGTAAATTCCCCAACATCGGGCACGGCAACTGTTTTCCCTTGTCCGGAGACCGAAAAGCTCTTAAACGAACTTGGTTCAATCTGCCTTCCGTATGACTGAACAAACTGCCAAGCCGTTACCGCAACCACAAGCATCGCCACGATAAGAGCAATGCCTACATAATCTTTTATTTTTTCACTCATATTTCAATTGTAGCATATAACCTTTAAATAATGAGGCCACATGCCCCCGACCTTTTGATTACTACGAAAAACCCATGGAAATTGTTACATCCCTGTTGTCATTGCGAGACCGTTCCGACGGGCGAAGCAAACTCATCTCATTGTCATTGCGAGACCGTTCCGACGGGCGAAGCAAACTCAAATTGAGTCGCTCAGATCATTGAACTCTGGATTCATACTCATTATAAGATCAACCTTCTTTTTACGAGAGCCGCTTTTGATTTGTTTCTCCCTCCTGATAGCAGTCTCCGGATCATCAAAAATCTCATAATAAACTAATTTTATGATGTTATACCTCTTTGTAAATCCCTCAACAACTTTGTTCTTGTGCTCATATATCCGCCTTGGTAAATTACTGGTAACCCCCGTGTAAAGAACGGTGTTTACTTTATTGGCCATGATATAAATGCAGTATTGCTTTTGATCCATAATCACCTAGAGATTGCTTCGGCGACTACGCCTCGCAAAGACAGAGGAACACGCCTTGTCATTGCGAGACCGTTCCGACGGGCGAAGCAAACTCATCTCATTGTCATTGCGAGACCGTTCCGACGGGCGAAGCAAACTCATCTCATTGTCATTGCGAGACCGTTCCGACGGACGAAGCAAACTCATCTCCTTCGGGAATCTCATCCGAACAATCTTTTTATTATTTCCAATGCCCGCCTGATTTCCTGCTCTGTCGTCTTGCGACCAAAACTGAAGCGGAGAGAACCTTCCACACGTTCCGGATTGCATCCGATTGCGCGCAAGACATGCGAGGGTTTTGCGTTCCGTGCCGCACAAGCAGCACCGCTTGAAACGGCGATTCCGGTCATATCGAGACGGATGAGCATGTCTTCGGCGCGCATGCCGGGGAAATAAACATTCAAGACATGCGGTAATGATGTTCCTTTCTCAATAGAACCGTTCCGTTCCGCACGCGGAAATATTTCTTTGAGTTTATGCCAATAATATTCTCCGAGTAGCCTTATCCTTTTTTCTTCCTTCCTTTTTTCCTCTTGAACCAATTCCACCGCCTTTCCGAATCCGACGATTGCCGGAACATTTTGAGTACCGCTCCGCATTCCGAATTCCTGACCACCTCCCGTAACCAGCGGTGAAATGAGTGGCTGATGTAATTTTGAGTCTTGAGATTTAAGATTTGATTTTATATAGAGCGCCCCGATTCCTTTCGGACCATACAACTTATGCGCGGAAAGTGTCATAAGATCCACACCGAGTGCGTTTACGTCGCAGTCGAGATACTGGAACGCTTGGACGGCATCCGTATGCAGCAACGGATACGTTGCTGCAGAATTTTTAATGACATCGACGATCCTACGGATCGGCTGAATGGTTCCGATTTCGTTGTTGCCGTACATTATAGAAACGAGGACGGTCCTCTCATTCAGTTCTTTTTCGAGAAATTTCAAATTGACGCGTCCCTCTTTGTCCACAGGGATGACCGCAACCTCGACTCCTTCTCTCTCCAAATCTTTTGCGGTGTCGAACACGGACTCGTGTTCGATTGCCGACACAATTATTTTTTGACGCGGATTGATGCTGATTTTATCGGATTGATGTTGATTTTTTTGAAGCGCCGGATGTCCGCTCCTCAAAAAAACTTCTCGTGCCGCCCTCACCGCCCCGCGAAGCGCCATATTATTCGCCTCCGTTGCGGAACCCGTAAAGATAATTTCTTCGGACAATGCGCCGATGGAGCGTGCGAGAATTGTTCGGGCTGTATCGACACTCGCCATGGCCTCCCGACCAAAAGAATGGAGCGAATTCGGGTTCCCATACGCTTCCACAAGATACGGCTCCATGACTTTCACCACCTTCGGATCAACAGGGGTCGAAGCAGCATAGTCGAGATATATCCTTTCCATATATAGAATACTACCAGTAAATAAGTATTTTTCATCCATCACCTTTTGTCGAGTTGCCTCCGTTTTCTGCGAAGTCCCGCAGAACACTCAACAAAAGGTTTTGAATTTGCACTCTGATTGTACAGCTCAGTCTTTGTGAAATATCTGTCGCGGACTTTTGAATTTGAGGCGCTTGCGTGGCCGGTTGTTCAGTTTCTTGACCCATGTGCGCAAGTTCCTCGGGAGTGATGAGATTGAAGTCGTACACTATACAGCTTAATAAGCTATAGCTTATTAAGCNNNNAAATATAAGCAGACAATATTTATAAACGAATAACAAGGAGGTTTTGTGACACTTACCAATAATGACCTTGCTCTCCTCCCCCGAGAGGACGTCGGACCTTCCGCGGTGCATACCATCCTCTTCTACAACGGGTATGTGATACTCGTGTGGAACAAGGAAGGAACACTCCCGAATGGCATAAAAAAAGATGCCGGATGGGGAACGCCGGGAGGACGGGTGAGGGAGAATGAAAGTCCTTTTCAGGCCGCAAAGAGAGAGGTTTACGAAGAGCTCGGCGCGGAAATTGAAAAGGAGGATATAAAAATATATCCAAAACCCCTCTTCGTAAAAAAGGGGGTAGACAGGAGGGATTTTTATTTCGTCGGAGAGGTTCCCCTTTCGCTCGATCTCCCCGTCGGAAAGAAAATAGAAGTGAGAGACCCCGATGAAAATGTCTCTTTTTTCACCGTGATAAGTCCGTTCGATGTAAAGAAAAAGAACGGAAGCGGATTTTTTCTTTTTGAAAGCGAAAGGGTCTACTCGCGGCATATGGACGCCGTGGAAATAGCCCTCGGCACCGACCCACAGACACTTAAATAAAATCTCCGGATTCATTTCCGGAGAATTTTTTTATCCTTGGAAAATATTCCTTGCCCCAAAAATTTCCAATGGGATTTTTATTTTTCTTCTCCTTTATGAACGGGGATGTGCACGTTGCGTAGGAGCGAGAGAAGTAATGTTAGCGCAACCGTTGAAATAAGCGCAAACGTGATGAGCCCCACACCGCACAAAACGCCGATCGCCGCGGCGAACCAAACGGTGGCGGCGGTCGTGAGCCCGTGCACGTGCGTCCCCTGTTTTACAATAATTCCGGCGCCGAGAAATCCGATGCCGACCACAATGTTTGCGATGAGACCGAGGAAACCACTATTGCGCGCAATAACATCCGGCAGGTTCGCCGGAGAAACCGCAATGATATACGGAAGCGTAATACTTACAATCGAAAAAATCGCCGCGCCGGCGGCAACCATAATATCGGTGCGAAATCCGGCTTCCTTGCCGATGAATTCGCGCTCAAGCCCCACGAGAGCGCCCAAAGCGACCGCAACGGCAAGACGAAACAACATTTCTTCTAGGGATAGCATGGTTATATTATAAACCACAAGCTCCAAAATCCAAATAACAAATAATCCGCCAGCCGGCGGACCAAGCTCCAATTCTCAATCGGAACTTTTTCTAATTCGGTTATTCGGTCATTGAAATTTCGTTATTATTTGTGACTTGGTGCTTGAAAATTGGAATTTTGGAATCCGAAAATATAGATACAAGCTCGCTTGGTCACTGATAGAGTGGGTTATTCTCTTTCGTCCCCGCTTCGTGGCTCGCATAGCGCGCAAGCGCGAAGAGAACACTGGAGAGTCTGTTAAAAAATTGTAGGAATTCAGGAGAAAGAGAGAGTTCATCCCTTGTTTTTACCGCAATCCGCTCCGTTCGCCGAGCCGCGGTACGCGCAATATCGACACAAGCGGAAAGCTCGTCTTCTCCTGAAATAATAAATGCGTTAAGAGGCGGGAGAATCGCATCAATTCCCGTAATTGTTTCTTCAAAATATTCAACGTGCTCTTTTTTTATTTTTTGGAGTTCGGCGCTCCGGTGATGAAATGCCAAGGCCGCAACTTCGGCCTGTGCTATGAAGAGAAGTTCTTGGAGACGCTTCAGACTGTCTTGTATTGAATTTTTTTCTCCGGAGTCTTTTATTTTTTTCGCGTTCGCGCGCGCAAAACCAATGAACGAATTGAGTTCATCGAGACTTCCTAGAAGTTCAAACACCTGTCCGTCTTTCGAAAATTTCTTTCCCCCGACCTCCGACGACCCATTGTCACCGGAGCCGGTAAAGAAAATGGTTTTCATTATAAGTTATTGAGATTGCTGTCGATGTCGTTAAATTCATTCTGAAGATCAATGGAATTAATCCCTTGGAGATCCTGCTCAATCGCCTGCGTTGTATCCTCCGACGTGGTAGCGGTTCCTCCATCCGTCGAAGGTACCTGCGCCTCGTTCTCACCGACTATATTTTGAGGGATTTCCTCCTTCTCGGTGCTTTGTTTCCATATCCACAATCCGACAATCGCCAGAACCACAATGAGTCCGACAACGACAAGCATATTTTTGAAAGAAGATTCCTTTTGCGCAGGCATTGGGTTTTGATTTTGCATATCCATAATGTTTTTTTATTTATTGTGTTGATGTCGACTCTTCTTTGGGGGCGGTCGGGGGCGCGAGATGGAACGAATCCACCCCGGGAATTCCCGCGAGCGCATTTGCCGCATTATGCACCGCATCGCGCGCCACCCGCACTGTATCTCGAACCGCCGAGAGATCCGCGTGAAGTGCGTTACGCACGGCGCCGACATCACTCTTCGCCGTCGTATCACTCTCTATGATAATGGGATACATCTTCCCCGCTTGAATCGTTACCGCAGTACGAGCGCCCGCGATATCGTTTTGCGCATTGGTAATAGCGACTCTTACCGCCGTTGCGTCACCACCACCGGCCGTCGCCTTATCGGCGCGACTCGCAATATTCGCAAGAACACCGTTCAGCTGATCGAGAATCGAAGAGAACGTCCCTGTTAGCCGTTTGTTCAGATTATTCACTTCTTCATTGATGCGCGTGAGGGCATCTTGCTTCCGCGTATCTTTCAGTTTAGCCACTTGCTCCTTGAATTGCGCCTGCTGTTCGGTGCGGGTCTGCTCAGCTTTCACTTTCTTCGCTTCGAGTTCCTTTTGGAACTCTTCACGCTTTTGTTGCATTTCCCGCTCGAACGCTTGGCGGTTTTTCAGAACTTCCTGTGCAGCATCGCCACGCAACTCTTGTATCCGTACGCGTATCTGTCCTCCGAACTGTGTTCCTGTCGCGGCCTGTTGGAAATTCTGTATCTCGCTTTGCGTCTCCTGCCGAATTTGCTGATTGCGTTCTTCTAATTCTTGATTCGATTTCTGAAGTTTGTTTTGCGCTTCTATTCGGCTCTGTTGTATCTTCTGCTCCACTTCTTTTTGATGTGCTTGCTGTTCCTGCCGTGCCTTGTCTCGCTCTTGTTGCAACTGCTGTTCGTACTCCTTATTTCCTCGGAATATGTCGAGAAACTGGTTGAAAATTGGCGTACTACTCGTCAGATCCGGCCTGTCCACCCGATTGGGAGCACCGTCTTCCGCAAGTACTGGTAGCATCGACGAAAAAAGCAGGACCATCGTTATTGCAAATTTCCACATATCATTGTTAATAATTTTTTATAAATGACCTTTCCCAGCACCTTTTCTCAAGTGTTCCTCAGGAATCCGCGGAAGACGGATACAACTCGACAAAAGGTGCTGGACTTCGTTTCATTATACCATTTCTTCTCACATTTTTCAACATCAACATAACCCCAAACTACACCACCTTGCCAAAACAAATGTTTTATGTACAATAATACGTGGCTCTATAATAACTTAATATTTTCTAAAATTCTAAAAACCGGAGGTTTCGAATGTCCAATGGCTTAGTCTCAGCAGTGGCACCAATTCAGGAAAATGAATATGTTCCTATGAAATTTGATATTTTCTGGGATAATGTCCACAATGACCATTTACAGGGAGTTATAAAAAGGGAGCAAATCAGCTCCGATGGGATTCCGGCAGTGGGAACCACATACTACGCACCTACCATTCAGAAGAAAGGATCTAAATCGGTGGTAGTGCGATCTATTAGTGGAGGAAAAGGAGCATCTCCACTTAGATTGAAAGTTGAACCAACTTTTTAAATTCTTGAAGGCTTATTTCATAAAAGCCCCGAATCACTTCGGGGCTTAAATTTTGTCTAGCAGAGAACAACTAATCCTTGAGGAATTTATTGTAAAGCGCGGCAAAAAGCCAGCACCCCACATAGCCGTC
>Ga0075962_110_pt1 | contig 16157 bp, 17 predicted proteins | sample RifGroA2_FD_67957 | JGI IMG/M metagenome (GOLD analysis project Ga0075962, IMG submission 67957) | Parcubacteria (Jorgensenbacteria) bacterium GW2011_GWA2_45_13 | reverse complement strand
CTCTGGCCTCTTGTCATCATAAATTCGCTGGTCTTCATCATCTTTGCTTTCAGCTTTACCAAGCCGAAAACATCGAGAGATTGGCGGTCATTTGGCGCATTCTCGGCGTTTCTTATCGCCCTGTTTACGGAGATGTATGGTTTTCCGCTGACGATATATCTTTTTTCCGGATGGCTCTCTTCAAAATTTCCTGGCATTGATTTCTTATTACACAACTCTGGTCATCTTTTTGAAGACTTTTTTGGCTGGGGTGGTGATCCACATTTCGGACCGTTCCATATCGCCAGTTATATCCTGATTTTCTACGGCTTTGTGCTTCTCTCTAAAGCGTGGAAAGTGCTTTATGAGGCACAGAAAAATCATGCCTTAGCAACCACTGGCCCTTACGCTCGCATCCGCCATCCGCAATACATTGAAGGATTCCCAAAAAGAATTTGGCTCAACGTGGGATGAATATGCGAAAGAAACTCCGGCTTTTATACCCAGACGAAAGAAATTAATAGCTAATTCTTAACCCATATGATCAACATCAAATCAATTTTTAAATTTTGGAAAAACAGAGACGGCAAGAAACCAATTTGTGTGTCTAAAGACCCTGTATGCGGAATGACTCCTACGGAAGGTATTGATTTTGTACACGAAGGCATCAAATATTCGTTTTGTTCTGACCATTGTAAACAACAATTTGAGAAGGACCCCAAAAACTATATTGAGAAATTATAAATTAAAATCATCAATTATGATTGTAAAAATACATACTGAAATAACTATCAATAACACGGCAAAAAATATAGCTGACTATGCTTCAAATCCGGAAAATTGGACAGCATCAAATACGAAAGAACATTTAGGACTGAAATTCTACAATGATAAAAATAGGCCAGAGACAGGAGTGGAATTTTATCAAAAAGAAATGGTTGCAGGACTTTATAATGATTTGAGAGGACATGTACAATATCATAATTTTCCGAGTGTAACGGTTTGGCGAGGCCTTGCGAAATACAAGATACTCGGCTCCTTAATCACCTTTCATCTAGCTGAAGGCGGTTTGGTACGAATTGAGGAGAAAGATGGCACATCACACATGAGCCATGATTATTACATTGATTTCCCTGATTCGATGATAGGGAGAGTACTTCACTGGTATTTTACTAAGAAAAATGTCAAAGAAAAATTGTTTACTCACGGTGATAACGAACTCAAGTTTTTTAAGAAAGTGTTGGATAGAACATAGAGTATGAATAATAACCTGATAAAACCAGTATCGTACGGAATCATTGCAAGCACAATCCTGCTTGGGGTTTATTTTGCAGTGCTCACGTTGGTCTCCGGATGGAGTTTTGCTCAAAGCCAGTTCGCTGATTTTTGGTATTTCATTATCAGTTTGGTAGTAGGCTTCGGAATTCAGATTGGATTGTATCAATACATTAAAACTCTGGTGCATAGCGGCCATGGCATGGGCAAGGTAGTCGGTGTATCTGGGACAACCTCCACAGCGGCCATGATCTCCTGTTGTGCTCACTACTTAGTGAATCTGGTGCCTATTCTCGGAGTGACGGGGCTCGTCACGTTCGTGGCGCAGTATCAAGTTGAGCTTTTCTGGGTGGGTCTTGCTTCAAATGTATTTGGCATTGGGTATATGGTAACCAGAATTACTAAATTCAAAAAAATCATGAATAAAACAATAACAATATTTATATTAGCACTTGCGTTTATAGGAGGCTTTCTTATTTTCTATAATCCGAAACCAACTTCTCTCCCTACTCAAGAAAATTCTTCAGTATCAGAAACGCAACAAAAATGGGAATCTAAAATTGACGATCAAGCGAGTGTTACTGTAACTGTCACTCCAATTATTCTTTCGGCGGAATCGGGAGAATGGAAGTTTGATGTAGTTATGGATACTCACTCCGTTGAATTGGATCAGGATATGGCTAAAGTTGCTATACTTACTGATGACTCTGGCAAAGAATACAGTGGAGCGAGATGGGAAGGTGCGCCGGCAGGAGGCCATCACCGAGAAGGCGTGCTTGTATTCAGTCCGATAACACCGACTCCAAAATCGGTCGAATTAAAAATTACCAGAATAGCCGATACGGTTAGAACTTTTAATTGGCAACTTAAATAATATGCAATACATCTGGTTAATTTGGAGTTTAATATTGATTGCGATCTGGCTCATCATCTATATATCTCTCGGTTCGGGCAAAGAGAAAAAAGAGATGTTTGTGGTTAGCTTGTGGACATCACTTCTCGGATTGACCGAGCCCCTTTTTGTTCCGGAATATTGGTCGCCACCGTCTTTATTTGATTTGGCTATGCGGACAGGATTTGATATTGAGAGTCTGATTTTTTCATTCGGCATAGGAGGCATCGCGGTTATTTTATACGGCAGAATTTTCCGGAGACAAGATGTATCAATGTCTGCCAAAGAGCATCATCTGCCTCGGCACAAATTTCATATTTGGATGCTTTTATCCGCACCGGCAATTCTTATTGCGTTATTACTCACAACCGACTTAAATCCCTTGCATTCCTCAATTATTGCAATGATCGTCGGGGGTCTGGCCACCTGGTATTGCCGACCTGATCTAAAAAAGAAAATGATTGTGAGTGCTTTTATATTTTTAGGACTCTACTTTTTATACTTCCTGACACTTATTGCTATTTCACCGGGTTATGTCGAGCAAGTGTGGAATCTTGAGGCAATTTCCGGAATTTTAATCATGGGAATTCCTCTTGAAGAACTGCTATAAATTTATGGATCACAAAAATCACAATCAAAAAGTCGAGAATGGTTTATATAAATGCCCTGAATGCGGTTTGCACTATGAAGACAAAGAACAATCGGAAAAGTGCAAAACATGGTGCAAAGAACACAAGAGTTGCAATTTAGAAATTACAAGTCAGGCCATTGAGAATAAAAAATAATATGAAAAAAGAAACATATAAAATTCACGGGATGCATTGCGCCAGTTGTGTAAATACGCTCGAACGCGCGCTCTTGAAAACGGCCGGGGTGCATTCGGCTTCGGTTAATTTTGCTTCAGAATCAGCGCTAATTGAATTCGATGAAAATATCGTCTCTGATTTGAATCTTGCAAAAATTGTCGAATCAGTGGGTTATCATCTTGAAGTTAACACAAAAGAAAAAACTGTGTCCACCGAAGCCGTTGCTGATAAAAAGAATGGAGCTGTAGCCAGTAAAAATATTGAAATCATTTCAGTAAAAGTTTTGGGTATGGATTCTCCCCACTGTGCGATGATTGTTGAAGGCGCGCTTAAAAAATTACCGGGCATCAAAAACACCGATATTGATTTTCCAAATCAGCGCGCAAAAGTCGTTTTCGACTCATCTCTGCTAAATATTAACGATATTTTCAAAGTTATTACTGATGCTGGCTACAAGCCGATTGAGGAAGAAGGCGAAGCGGAAGAAATTTTAGACAAAGAAAAGATTGAGAGGGAGACGCAGACAAAAACTATTAAGCGCAAGCTTATCGTTGGCGGTGTTCTTTCTGTTTTCATTTTTTTGGGCAGTTTCCCGGAGTGGTTCCTTTTCCTACCTCAAATCCTAAGCAATAACTGGATTCTTCTCATTTTAACAACCCCGGTGCAATTCTGGGTCGGTTTCCAATTCTACAGTGGCCTCAAGCTTCTCATCAAATACCGCACCGCTGATATGAACACCTTGATTGCCATCGGAACATTAGCCGCATACTTTTACAGCATGGCAGTAACTATTTTCCCAAGCTTTTTCACAAAAGGAGGCATAATGCCAGCAATCTACTTTGATACTTCGGCGATAATTATCGTCCTAATTCTTTTGGGAAAGTATTTTGAGGTCTTGATGAAAGGAAGGGCTTCGGAGGCCATTAAAAAACTCGTCGGTCTACAGCCCAAAACCGCAAAAGTTGTAAGGGACGGGAAAGAAGTTGAAATATCTATTGCCGATGTTATCGCGGGCGATTTAATAATTGTTCGGCCAGGAGAAAGAATTCCGGTTGACGGGAAGATAACAGAGGGAGAATCAGAAATTGACGAATCGATGATTACCGGAGAATCAATGCCGGTTCATAAAAAGGTTGAGAGTGCGGTTATTGGTAGCACCATAAATAAATTCGGGACTTTCACTTTCCGCGCGACTAAAATTGGCAAAGACACCGTGCTTTCGCAAATTATTAAAATGGTAGAGGAAGCCCAAGGTTCCAAAGCGCCAATTCAGCGATTGGCCGATCTCGTTTCTTCTTACTTTGTTCCCGTGGTGTTTGTAGTCGCTTTTTTGACTTTTATTCTTTGGTTTTTCTTTGGACCCGCTCCTGCTTTTACTTTTGCACTAATAAATTTCGTTGCAGTCTTGATAATCGCCTGTCCCTGTGCTCTTGGCCTGGCTACTCCGATGGCCATTATGGTTTCTTCCGGCAGCGCAGCCAGTAAGGGGATTCTGATAAAAGATGCCGCTTCACTTGAAATTGCCAACAAAATAAACACGGTGATTTTGGACAAAACGGGCACTCTTACTCAAGGAAAACCACAATTGACTGATATTGTTGCGTTCAATAATAACCACCAAGTAGAAATTCTTAATCTTGCCGCTTCGTTGGAACGGCGATCGGAACACCCTTTGGCGCAGGCCATATTGCAATATGCCGCAAGTCTTGATCAAAAATCCTCACATCCTCTTGATAAAGCAATCATAGATGAGGTGATAAAAGAAAAAATTGAGCTCTATAAATTGGAGGATTTTAAGGCCATTTCCGGGAAGGGCTTACGAGGATTTTTGCAGATTCAATCTCAAAGAAGTGAGGTGTATTTAGGAAACCGAGCATTGATCTCAGATATTGGTCTCGATGTTTCTTCCTATGAAGATGTTATAAGTAAGCTTGAAAGTGACGGTAAGACGGTAATGATTCTTGCCGTTGATAAAAAGATTAAGGGCGCACTTGCTGTTGCCGATGTGTTAAAAAAAGAATCAATCGAAGCAGTACGGACCCTCAAAAAGAATAATATAGACGTTTGGATGCTTACCGGGGATAATGACCGTACTGCTCGTGCTATTGCGGCGCAGGCAGATATAGACAATATAATGAGCGAAGTGTTGCCCGACAAGAAATCAGAGAAAGTACGCGAGCTTCAGAATCGAGGGAAAATTGTGGCAATGATCGGTGACGGTATAAACGACGCGCCTGCGCTTACCCAGGCCAATATAGGTATCGCTATGGGCGAAGGTACGGATATTGCTATGGAGTCAGCCAACATCACACTAATGAGGGGAGATTTGATGCTTATCCCCGAAGTAATAAAGATTTCAAAACGTACAATGAGAATAATAAAACAGAATCTTTTCTGGGCGTTTTTCTACAACATTGCTTTTATCCCTGTTGCCGCTGGAGTTCTTTATCCATTTTTGGGGATCCTACTCAATCCGATTTTTGCCGCCGCCGCAATGGCCTTTAGCAGTATCAGTGTTGTTTTAAATTCCTTGAGATTAAGGAAAATCTAATTCAAAAATATTAATAATAAACTCATTATAGGGATCATTACAGTCGTAGTCGTGATCAGTGGGATTGTCTTCCCACAACAATCGGACACTGGCAATAAAGTATTAGCTGGTAGTTTTTCTACTGACATTTCCGCTAGGGCGTCCATAGCTAGGGGAAGGATTCCTTCCTTCCCCCAAACAGCATGGTGCACGAGCCACCCGCCCGCAGGCGGGCAAAGGCGAGGGCGGAGCGTGAGATTAGATTTAATCACAAATTTTTGCTAAGATGAATTCTAGCCTCGTTTAAGAGGGACTCAAGAATTTTGTTTAAATTTCCATCGCCCTACTGGCTCAGAAATTTAAACAAAATTCAGTGCTCCAATCTTGAATCGGAGCGGGCGGGTTTGATTATTTTTTCTTTGAGTGGTATATTCTTATCCGTTTCCCGCTAATAACCAAAAACTATAACTATGGCACAAGGAAAATTTACCGAAAACGTAGTCCGCTTGCGATGTACTGTGTGTAAACACGTGAATTATCACACGCACAAGAATAGAAAAGCAGTGGATCGGAAGCTGGAGCTCAAGAAATATTGCGAGTGGTGCAATAAGCATACGCCGCACAAAGAATCTAAAAAATAGATTCTTTGCAAATACCGAATTCCAAGATACAAATTTCAGATAAATTTCAAGCACCAAACTCAAAACGAATTTTTTCGTCTTAATCATTGGTAGGTCGATATTATTTGTGATTTTGTATTTTATAATTCTTCCGTTGGGGGATGTCGTTCAATTGGTAGGACAGCGGTCTCCAAAACCGCCGATTCAGGTTCAAGTCCTGGCATCCCCGCCTTCGCCTCGCCAAAGTTTTACTCTAAAAACCGAAGCGGAAACTTACCTTGAATTCTTCATTGTGATATTCGTTTTTAACAAACATCCCGCACAATTTTCAAGCGTTTGCTTTTTGTAAGTTCCCTCTGGTAGACTGCGGATAGAGGGATGTTTTAAAAAAGAGGATACAATGACAATGAAAGAGAAGAAGCACATAGTGCCTTCCCATATCATCGAATGGAACAGATTATACGAAGACACGAAGGTAGGTAAATATAAGCTTCCCATTCGCTGTGTTGTGGTGAATGGGAAAAACAGGGGGATTTGTATATCTGAAATAAAGAGAGATAAGACCGACAATATAGTGATTATATCCGATATCGGAAATATCATCGTGGATGAAATGAATGGTGTAATATTCAAGTACGGAAAGGATAGAGAAGGAACGTCGGTGTTTGTTTCCTTATAGGTCTATAAGGAAGCCCGAGGAAAATATACTCGGGCTTTTTTTTACCCAAGAATTTGCTAGAGTTAAGGGGAATAGAAGGACGTTTTTATATTATATGCGTAAAAAAATTCACATTGCCGTTCTCTCCGGCGGACCGTCATCAGAGCACGACGTTTCTCTAAAGAGCGGTCAGATGGTTCTTGATGCCTTGAAAAAAACATATGAGACCACAAATGTTTTTATTGATCGCGCGGGGAAGTGGAATATCCATCCGGCGGACCTCAAATTTTTTGCGGACTACGCTTTTATTGCACTTCATGGTTCTTATGGTGAAGATGGGTCTGTACAGCGGGAACTTGAAGACCATCACATTCCATATACCGGTTCCGATTCTCTCGCGTCCGCGCTCGGTATGAACAAATTTCTCTCGCTTCGGCTCTTTCGTGATGCCGGTCTTCGCATACCCCACACACTCCTTTTTATGCGTTCTGCGTGGTGCAACGATTCGAAACGCATAATTCAAAAAACACTTCATTATTTGCACTTTCCGCTTGTGGTAAAACCGAACAGGGAAGGTTCGAGTGTCGGTGTATCAATCGTTAAAAATAAGGAAGAGCTCGCTGAAGCGTTCGGTAATTGCTTTTCTTTTTCCCGCGACGTGCTTACTGAGGAATTCATCAAAGGACGAGAATTTACGTGCGGTGTATTGGATCATGGATGGGGGGAGAGTGCGTACGCGTTGCTTCCGACGGAAATTATTCCCCGAGTCAGTCATTTTTTCGATTATCGGGCGAAATATGAGATTGGAGGGTCGTTTGAGGTGACACCGCCGGTTGGGCTTTCCCGAACCATTATGCGGGAAATTCGCGACACCGCAGTTCGAGCACATCGTTTGATTGGTGCGAGTGGATTTTCCCGCACAGATTTCATACTCGATGAAAACGGCAAGCTCCATACCATTGAAATCAATACCATTCCGGGACTTACGGGTGAAAGTCTTCTTCCGAAGGCAGCTTCCGCGGGTAATATTTCCTTTTCCGAGTTAATTGAAAAAATTATCCACGCGGCGCTTTTCCGTTACGGAAAAAACTTCGATTTTTAGAACAAGAACACATCCGATGTCTTTTTTGAGGATTTGATTATTATCATCATTTCTTTTATACTCCCTTCTGTATTTTATGAAGAATAAAAAACACGCCTCGTTACTCCTGATAGGAATCTTTCTCTTGTCCGTACTCTCGGGTATTTTTGTGTACCAACCGCTGTGGTCGCAAATAAGCTCGTTTCGTCCTTGGAACCTCGGTCTCGACCTTGCGGGTGGAAGTTATCTCGTCTATACCGTCGATTTAAGTCAGGTGCAGGCTGCGGACCAAGATTCCGTGGTAACGGGTCTGCGTGACGTGATCGAAAAACGGGTAAATCTTTTCGGAGTGAGTGAGCCACGTGTATATACCGAAAAGACGGGTGGAGAAGATCGTCTTGTTGTTGAACTCGCCGGTATCAAAGACGTGAATCAGGCAATCAACGAGATTGGAGCAACGCCGTTTCTTGATTTTCGCGAAGTTACCCAAGAGGGAACCAGCACGCCACAGTTTTATCAGACGAATCTTACGGGCAGGTATGTGAAGTCGGCGGCGCTCTCATTTGATAACATTGCCGGAAAGCCAGAAGTTTCGATTGAATTTACCGACGAAGGAGGGAAAATTTTCGCCGATCTTACCGGACAAAACATCGGAAAACCGCTCGCGATTTTTTTGGATAATCAGCTTATCGAAATGCCCACGGTGCAGGAAAAAATACCGAATGGCAAGGCGCAGATTACTGGAAAATTCACTGTGGACGAGGCTAAACAGCTTGTAGAACGTTTCAACGCTGGTGCTTTACCCGCTCCCATCACGCTCGTAAATCAACAGACGATAAGTGCGGATTTCGGGCAAAACTCTCTCGACAAGGCGATTTTCGGGGGTCTTCTGGGGACGCTTCTTATCATGCTTTTCATGATTTTATTTTACCGCAAACTCGGCATTTTTGCCGCGGTTGCACTCCTCATGTACACGGCGCTCACTCTCGGTATTTTCAAGATTTTCCCCGTTACTATGACACTCGCGGGTATCGCCGGATTTATTCTTTCGGTTGGTATGGCGGTGGACGCGAATATCCTTGTTTTCGAGCGGACAAAAGAAGAATTAAAGCGTGGCTTGAGTCACACAGCCGCAATCGAAGAAGGATTCCGTCGCGCATGGACTTCTATTCGCGATTCAAATGTATCAACGATGATTACCGCCGCCGTGCTTTATTATTTCACATCGAGTTTTGTTCGCGGGTTTGCGCTTACGCTCTTTATCGGTGTGGTGGTGAGTATGTTTTCAGCAATCACGATCACACGGTCGCTTCTCCGTGTTTTTTGGAAGGATAAGGATAAAGTCGTTTCGACAAACGTGCCCGTACAGCAATAATTATGAAAGTTATAAAAAGACGATTTATATTCCTCGGATTTTCCGGACTGATGGTAATTTTGAGCATCGCATCCATTTTTGTGTTTGGGTTGAAGCCGGGAATTGATCTTACCGGCGGAACGCAGTGGCAGGTTTCTTTTACCGAAGCGCCCGAAACTTCAGCTCCGGATGTTCAAGTATTTCTTAGTAATCTTACCGGGAGCGATGTCTCGGTAAAGAAAACAGACGGAAACGAGATACTCATTCGGCTCCCGAGTATCAATGAACAGACTCATCAACAATATTCTTTCAAACTTATCCAGAAGTTTGGAAAGATGGAGGAGATGAATTTTTCAAGTATCGGTCCTTCAATAGGATCCGAACTCCGGACCAAGGCGATTTGGGCATTCGTGTTTGTCCTTTTTGGCATCTCGCTCTACATCGCATACGCATTCCGGAAAGTCTCTCGCCCGATACGTTCGTGGAAATATGGGACAGTTGCGCTTATAACGCTTTTTCACGATGTCATTATTCCCACGGGTATGCTCGCGCTACTCGGATATTTGAGTGGAGTGGAGATTGATACGAATTTTATTGTGGCACTCCTTGTTGTTATGGGCTTTTCCGTGCACGACACTATTGTCGTTTTTGACCGCATCCGAGAAAATATTCTTATCACTCGCGGAAAGACCTTTGATCTCGGTGAAGTAATTGATAAGAGTGTGCACGAGACATTTACACGTTCGGTGAATACGTCGCTTACACTAATTCTCGTCCTTCTTACTATGCTTTTTTGGGGTCCTTCTTCGCTTTTTTACTTTATTCTTACGATTATGGTAGGTACTATTTTCGGGACGTATTCCTCTATATTCATTGCCAGCCCCCTTCTTTACATTTCCGAGCGTATTGGAAAAAAATAATTAGGGTGTGGAAAACCCCCTTGACCCGAGAAAGAACATATTGTATATTGTATTTGTCGTGATGTTAAAGAGGTAGGGGGAGATTGACTCTTTTTTGAAGGAGTGCTATAGTTTAAAAGTTATGATAAAGAACATCGACCAACTTATTGTTTCCTTGTTTGAGGGGTTTAATCCGAAACAGCAAAAAGTGTTGACGGATCGTTTTGGTTTGAAAACCGGTCGTCGCGCCACGCTTCAGGAGATCGGAGACGAACTCCACGTGACAAGAGAGCGCGTGCGTCAGATTGAAGAACAGGGGATAAAGAAGATAAAAACACGCATTGAAGAGCAGGCCGGGTTTCTTTTGGATATTGCGAAAGAGCACCTTTCTCGTTTGGGTGGGGTGCGCGAAGACAGTGTTTTTATCGGTGAGATTTTGAAAAAAGCCGGCTTCCAATCGGGATCGAAACACTCCGAGGCAAAAGTACGTTTTGTACTTTTGGTTGCTGGAATTCCTTCGTATCACAAAGAAGATGATTCTTTTCTGGCATTTTGGTATACCGACAAGAAGGCGGAAAAGAAGTTTTTTGATTTTATAAAACAGATGACGCAGTTTTTGAAGAACGCCGACCGCGACAAGCTTTTTAAGGAAAAAACCCATTTAAAACAACTTTCCGAAGTTAACACAGAACATTTTCTTTCAATCGCTAAACATTTCGGAGTGAATATATTCGGTGATTTCGGTCTGCGCGAATGGGCGGAGATTGAACCGAAAACGGTTCGCGATAAAGCATATCTTACATTGAAGAAACACGGGAAGCCCCTGCACTTTGAGGAGATTGCAAAAAATATTCAGCGACTCGGCATTGATCGTCGTGCCGCTCATGTGCAAACCGTCCACAACGAGCTTATTAAAGACAAGCGCTTTGTACTCGTCGGAAGGGGTATTTATGCATTGAGTGAACACGGATATGAGTCCGGAACCGTGCAACAGGTAATTGCGCGTCTTTTGAAGAAACAAGGACCCATGAATTCGGAAGAAGTGGTCCGCCTTGTAAATGAACAGCGTTTTTTGCAGAAGAATACGATACTCTTAAATCTTCAGAACAGGAAGTTTTTCAAGCGCCTCGACAACGGAAAGTACCACGTGAGTGAAGCGTAATTCGATATTCTGTCATTGCAGTTTTCTGAAAGAAACCCGATAATATACCTATCGGGTTTTTTCTTATGATAAAGAACGTAATTGATGAAATAGGGAGTATTATCATTGAATTCTTCAAAAAAGAAGAGGCTTGGATTATGTTGATTTTTCTCTCGGTTGGAAGCCTTGTTTTTATAAGCATTCCCGAAATTTCTTTCGGAAATATATGGAATCGCGTGTTGTATTTTCTTAGTCTCACGTGGTCCGTTTGGCTTTTCCTTGTTCTATTCCCTTTTATGAGAGATGTTTGGCTTCACTGGCGTCAGGAGCAATTTGAACATTCTCTTCAATTCGTTCTTCTAGAACTTCGCCTTCCTAGGGAGATACAAAAAAGTCCACAAGCGATGGAGCAAGTGCTTTCCGCAATGCATTCACTGCGGAACTTTCCGAGCAACTTTAGGGAAAAATACATTGCGGGAGAAGTGACCGTACCATTCACTTTGGAGATGTTGAGCTTCAGCGGTGAGGTGCATTTCTACATACGGTGTCAAAAGAAACAGCGTAATCTCGTGGAAGCGGCGATTTTTTCTTACTATCAAGACGTTGAGGTTTCTGAAGTTGAGGACTATGTAGAAAAACTTCCGAAGAATGTGGAGGAAATGTACCGTGAAGACAAAAACATGTGGGGTACGGAGATGGTTCTATCAAAGGAGGCGGCGTACCCGATAAAAACGTATCCTAATTTTGAGAGTGAAGCGGAGGATAGACAATTCGATCCCATGTCCTCGTTTATTGAAGTGCTCGGAAAACTGAATCGTGGGGAAATTGTGGGCATTCAGTTTATTATTGCTCCTGCGGGGAATGATTGGGGTAAGAAGTGGGAAGGACTCGTTGAGAGTTTGCAGGAACCCAAAACCACGGAAGTGGAGCTTGAGGAAGGAGGAACACGTAAAGTTCCCATTGCCAGATCTCCCGGAGAATATGATATTCTCGAAGCAGTCGAAAAAAATCTCTCGAAACCGGCGTTCGATACGATTATTCGCTTTATCTACATCGCCCCCAATGAGACGTATTATGATAGTTTTGCGAGAAGGGGATTGGTGGGCGCATTCAACCAGTACGCGACCTTGAACCTCAATAGTTTACGGCAAAATTTCCGAGTAAGTACAAGAACGCAGATTTGGTACTGGCCACACCTATTTCCGAAGGTTCGCAACGAATTCAAAAAAGAGAGACTTTTGCACAAATACAGAGAACGGAAAATTCCGCCAGAAACATGGGTCGGGAGATTTATCACATCGAAGTTTTTCAATCTTAATTTCGCCTCGGAGCGTTTTGCGATTAACGTGGAGGGAATGGCAACGCTCTTTCACATGCCGACGGCATCGGTGCTTACCGCCCCTCACATTAATCGGAGTGAAAGCAAGAAAGGGGGACCTCCCGCTGGACTTACAATTTTTGGAGAAGAGGAGGAAATAAACAAGTTTTACTAGATCTGAAACATGCAAGCAATCCAATCATTTTTTTCCGGCATTACCGCAACGAATTGGGTTCCCACACTGATAGAAGTGCGAACCGTTTTTATCGTACTCGATATCCTTGTACTTATCGGGATTGTTTTCTTTTGGAGGAAGGGATTGGAGCTCAAGGCGGATCTCCGGTATCCGAAACGACACAGAGCGGAGATATCACCCGAGAGCAATGTAAATGTACGGGAGGCGTGGGGTAAGATTGTCGGCAAAACAGAGGAGAGTCAGACTCCTGAAACGTTTACGCTTGCCATCATTGAAGCGGACAAACTTCTAGACGACGTTCTTCGCCTTCTCGGGTTTCAGGGCGAGCATCTCGCGGAACGTCTTGATCAATTGGAGCGTCGCAAAAAAACAAAAACGATTGAAAAGTTGTGGCAGGCGCACCGTATTCGGAACAACTTGGTTCACGCCCAGGGGTTCAATATAAATTCAGCGCAAGCGAGAGAGGTGCTCGGAGCATACGAAAACTTCTTTAGGGAGATAAAAGTGATCTGATCAAAATATGCCGGAAAACAAAAAAAACAGCAGTAATAGAATCCAGCTCATCAAGTATGCGCCGCCCCCTCCCGATCTTCCGGTTTATGGAGCCGTCGACCCGAGAGATGTTTCTTTTATCGGCAGGACGAACTACGTTGCCGCCCTTGAAACGAAAAAATTTATTTTTGGTTTGAAGCGCGGTGATCGTCGAAGACATGTGTATATCATAGGGAAGAGTGGCGTCGGTAAATCAAAACTTCTGGAACTTTTCATACGTCAGGATATCGCGTACGGGTACGGAGTGTGCCTCATCGATCCTCACGGAGAAACAATCGAAGATATCCTTCCTTCTATTCCGGAAGAAAGGATTGACGACGTTTGTCTCATTGATCCTTCGGACGCGGAATATCCCGTTTCATTCAACCCGCTCGCAAATGTTGATCCGACATTCAAACATCAATTGACACAGGGGTTGATCGAGGTCATGGAAAAACAATTCGGGGCGAATTGGACGCCGCGCTTGGAACACGTATTTCGGTTTACTTGTCTTGCGCTCCTCGACTATCCGCACGCAACGATGCGGGGAATGATATCGATTTTAACCGACAGAAATTACCGGCAAAAGGTGGTGGAATATATCGAGGACGACATGGTAAAACGCTTTTGGGCAATCGAATTTGCAGACTGGTCCGAGAAGTTCGACACCGAAGCAATTATTCCGTTGGTGAATAAACTTGGGCAGTTTCTTTCTAATCCGATGCTCCGGAACATCTTTGGTCAAAAAGGGAACAAAATAAACCTTGCCAAGTTGATGAATGAGAAGAAGATTATCCTAATTAACCTCTCAAAGGGTAAAATAGGTGAAGAAAATTCAAGCTTTTTCGGTTCCATGTTCATTACGAAGATAAAACAGGCCGGTATGGAGCGGGCATCGATACCTTCCGCCGAACGGAATGATTTTTATCTCTATGTGGATGAGTTTCAGAACTTGGTTACCGATACATTCGAAAACCTTCTTTCCGAGGCGAGAAAATACGGCGTTTGTCTCACGGTGGCGCACCAGTATGTTGGACAACTTTTGCCGAAAGTACAGGCGGCGGTACTCGGTAATACCGGTACCATCATTATTTTTCGGGTCGGCGGTGAAGATGCGGTCAAACTGAAGCCGGAGCTGGCTCCCATCTTTGATGTTAAAGACATGATTAATCTTGGTATGGGGCAGATTTATATGAAAATGAACATTGATGGGGAAACGTATGATCCTTTTTCTGCGGAAACGCTTCGTGTACTTCCCGTCAAGCATTCTTCGTATCGTGACAGAATTATCCAAGCGTCTCGGGAAAAATACAGTATCCCCGCAGGCGATGCTAAGCGACTCATTCAAGAAGAGGAATCAACAATTATCAGGAGTGCTCAAGAAAAAGCGATTATTGACGGAAAAACTCCGCAACAAGCTTCAGAAGCGACTTCTTCTCAAGATCTCGAACCATTGATATAGAACCCACCCAAAGAAGGTGGAAAAACCCGGTGGTAAAAACTCAATAATGCTCCGCATTTTTTCACGAAGCGAAAAAACAATTAAATTTTTACTACTGAGAAAGGTCGATATCAAAAGAACACATATGGTATTTATTTATACTACGTGTAGCGATGAAGCTCGTGCCCGTGAGCTTGCTGGAAAAATGGTATCCGATAAACTTGCGGTGTGTGTGAATATTTGGAGGATAGGGTCTATCTATCGCTGGGAGGGGGAGTTAAGGGAAGAAAAAGAGGTGGCGATACTTATTCAGACGAATGAATCGAAGGTCCAGCAGATTGAGGACTGTGTGTTGCAGAACCACGCATATTCGGTACCGTTCGCGGGAGTGGTGGATATCCGCAGGGTAAACAGGGAGTACAAGGAATGGATGTCTGAAATAATCCATTAATATCCGCAACCGTAGGGACAAAACCAGCTTCATGGAGAGGTTTTTCTGTGGTATAATAAAATCGCAATGTATCTTTCAGGATGGGTTTTCATTCTTTTAATTGTTGTCCTGCTCACTCTCTGTATAACGTGTACGGCTTTTTACAGAAAGCTCCGAACGTTGCACAAGATTGTCATGAAACTCGAGGGGATAGACGAGCAAGATAAGATAAACGACGACAGTAAATGGGGAGACTCCGAAGGAGTGAGATAACCCGAATTTATAGGGTGCTTCATAAGAAGGGAGCGCGGTACAGGCGCTAGGTTTTATTCCGGCGTTTTTTTGTTTTTAAAAACAATTTCAAGTAATATTAATAGTGTAGCGTCAAGAGGTTAATTTTCCCGCCAACCGGCGGATGTCCGCACGAGGCGGAACAGTCTTGGGTTGGTAAATCTTAAATCATCATGGATTCACAAATAAAACAGTGCCAAAATTGTCCCGTAAAATCGCGAGCAACGCGAGCTGATTTTACGAGGATCCCGTGGCGACGAGTGAAGCGAGACGCTCTACGAGATAAAAACCCGCTCGCGATCACGGGATAAATCTATGGAACAAAAGACCTGTCAAAATTGTAAAAACACCTTTATAGTCGAGCCCGACGATCTCGATTTCTATAAGAAGATAGGAACTCCATCAGGAAACTATTGTACGACCTGTAAATTACAGCGGAGAATGATGTTCCGCAACGAGCGAACTCTTTATAAGCGTAAAAATAATGCTCCGGGACACGAGGGAGAGCAGATCGTTTCGATCCACCACGAAGGGATCCCACGTACAATTTATGATGATCGAACATGGTGGAGCGACGCATGGGATCCAATGGATTACGGCGTGGAGTACGATTTTTCCTGTCCGTTCTTTGAGCAATACGACAAATTATACCGTACGATACCACTCATTAATCTATCGGTCACTAATATGTCAAATTGCAGTTATTGCAATGTAT
>Ga0075962_104_pt1 | contig 18837 bp, 18 predicted proteins | sample RifGroA2_FD_67957 | JGI IMG/M metagenome (GOLD analysis project Ga0075962, IMG submission 67957) | Parcubacteria (Jorgensenbacteria) bacterium GW2011_GWA2_45_13 | reverse complement strand
GTTGCAGTCACGCGATTGAACCAATCCCATCGCTCCAATGGTTTTTGAAAATGTCCTTTCCTGAGAAAAAAGGACTCGCGGAAAAAGCACTTGGTGCTGTAGATGAAGAGAAAACACGCATCGGTCCCGAAAACTTCGAGCGTGCGTTCCGTTCTTGGATGGGAAATATAAAAGACTGGACCATTTCACGTCAAATCTGGTGGGGACACCAACTTCCTGTTTATTTTTGCAAGAATAAACAGGAAGAATTTTCAACGACCAATGACCAATTTTCAAATAATTCCCAAAATCCAAATGCCAAACAAACTTCAAACACAGATAATTTTATAGTAGCAATTGAGAGACCGGAAACATGCCCCGTTTGTGGAAAATGCGAGATGGAACAGTCACCGGACGTGCTTGATACTTGGTTCTCTTCCGCCTTATGGCCCTTTGCGGGGCTTTCTGAATCGGATCGCAAGAATTACTACCCCGGCAACCTTGTTTCAAATGCCCGCGAGATACTGAATTTGTGGGACGCCAGAATGATTTTTTCCGGACTCGAATTTATGGGAGAAGTTCCTTTTAAAGATGTGCTCATTCATGGAACAATCCTCACAAAAGACGGCAGACGTATGTCGAAATCTCTCGGTACCGGCATTGATCCTTTGAAGTATGTCGAGGAATTCGGTGCGGATGCAACGCGATTTGCCGTTATTTGGCAATCGTCCGGACAGGATATTCGCTGGGACGAAAGCGCTGTTGTCGCGGGAAAAAAATTCGCGAACAAGATATGGAACGCTGCTCGGTTCGTTCTTAAGAACGCCCCAACACGGATTTACACAGATAAAAACGGATTTACACAGGTGGACCTTACTGCGGAAGATAAACAAATACTTGAAAAATTGAAAACAACCAAAGAGCAACTTGAGCGTGATATAGAATCTTTCGAATTTGCAAAAGCGCTTCACAATCTTTATGACTTTTTCTGGCACGACTTCTGCGATGTCTATCTCGAAGAATCCAAAAAACAGCTATCTGAAGGAAGCGAGAATTTAAAAACAACGAAAGAAATTCTCTCTCACGTGCTTTTCGAATCTCTGAAGATGCTCCACTTATTTCTTCCTTTTGTGACCGAAACCATTTACCAGAAGTTGCCGGTCGCAGAACGAAAAAAAACTCTCATGATTGAAGAGTGGGGGGATTAAAAACCATGGAGGCGTTCCATATCATTATTTCCATAGTCGGTGCCTGCATTCCGAGTATTATTTGGCTTTTTTTCTTTCTCCCCGAGGACGAGCATCCGGAACCGAAACGGCTCCTTTTTCTTACTTTCGGTGCCGGCGCATTTATGAGTCTTTTTGTACTCGTTGTGCAGTACGTATTCCAGCAGACGCTCGTTGCCACATATCAAAATTTCATTCTTCTCATCGTCGGTCTCGCGGTTATTGAAGAGGTCTTCAAATTTTTTGCGGCACACTGGACCGTGGAACACGACCCCAATTTCAACGAACCGGTGGACGGTATGATTTATATGATCGTGGCTGCGCTTGGATTCGCGACGGTTGAAAATCTTTTTGTGATTTCGAGTTCATTCTCGATAATCTCCACAGCGACGATAGAAATCATTGTAAGCACGCTTATACTACGTTTTATCGGGGCGACATTACTCCATATACTCGCCTCGGGAATTGTCGGCTACTACTGGGCGAAAGGGAAGATGAAACACTCTGTTTTTGTAAGTGTCACTTTCGGGATTATAATTGCGACCTTCGTCCACAGCGTGTTTAATTATCTGATTTCTGAGTTTCAAGACGCAAACTTGCTCATTTATCCAAGCATCTTCCTCATCACCGCCGTTTTCTTCGTCCTCGTCGATTTTGAAAAACTGAAGTTTGATGAAGAAAAAGGTTCTTCTCTCACTTCAGAACCAAAACCCTAATCAACATTCTTCGTATCTCGGGCATTCCGGATGTGGTATAATTCTACTATGAACGAAAAAAACAAAGACAATATCTTTATGGAGCTCGCAAAGGTCCGCACCGAGCCGACTCCGATTACGGTCGACGCCGAAGAAACCGAAATTGAGGAAGATATTCAAGAATTCGACGCCGAAGAAGAAGCGGAAGGTCAACTCACCGTTGATGTGTATCAGGATAAAGACAACATTATTGTCCAGTCCACCGTTGCCGGTGTGGAACCGGACGATCTTGAAATTAACATCACAAACGAATCCGTTACGGTTCGCGGAAGGCGGGAAAAAATGCAAAAAATAGAAGATAAAGATTATTACTATCAAGAATGTTTCTGGGGAAAGTTTTCTCGCTCAATTATACTTCCTGCAGAAGTGGACCCCGAAGGTTCGAAAGCAAGTCTCAAGAATGGCGTCCTCTCCGTCACCATGCCAAAACTTGTAAAAAAGAGGGCAAAAAAACTGAAAGTAAAACTGGACTAAGAAAAATCCCCGCTTATGCGGGGATTTTTTTGTATGAATTTCTTATATCTTCGAGCGTTTTTCCTTCTCGAAGCATTTCTTCCATCACGGCAGCCTCATCCATGTGAATCTCATGATCTCCAGAAAGTCCGAGAAGTTCTTCGATAAACCCCTCCGCTTTCAATACATATTTTCTTCGTATTGAGAGGGGGAATGGTATAAAATTTATAGCATCGAGGAGAAATTCAAACGCAAGATCCTCTCCAATCATCGGCACGTTGAAATTATCAAGCACTATTCCCGCCATCTCCCATTCCAGGAGATAACAAGGGTTTTTTACTATTTTTTCATGTGCTTTCTCGGTGGACGAGGTAATCCTCTCCGGAATGAATTTCCTGAAAAATTCAGAGATTTTTTTCAAACTGCCTCCTTTTTTAAATTTATTTAAAGACTGTGTTTGAGTATACGTTAAACTTTGCACCGCGGTCAATCCCGTTAGAGATCGCACCCGCCGCGCCTATGAATAGATAGTGTTTGATATTGCATACATCACAAATTAATGCGGGGGTTACCTCTATCGCCATGGCGTGACGGGGTATATTTAACGGAATTAAATTTCTTCAGCAAAAGAGCTGTTTTGTGTATTTTCCGAACTTTTCACCGCGATCGAATTCATTCCGAAATTTTTCGAAACTCGCGGAGCCGGGAGAGAATAACACGGTAGTGGGTGTATAGTATTCAGTATCAAGTATTTTTCGCACAGAGATTAAAATTTCCTTCAGTGATTCAAAAATCTGCGGTTTCGCGCCACGGAAATAGCGGGTTTTTTTGAGTTCTGCGACAAGCTTTTGTGTCGCGGATCCGTTCAGAAGAAAAAGATTTCTCGGAAGGATATCCTTTTTTATTTCCCCCGCGAGTTTGTGAAACTCAAGGTTTTTATCGGTACCTCCCGTGATTAAAATAATTTTTCCTTTTTCCGTAAACCTTCGTATACCGACAATGGTTGCCTCGGGTGAGGTTCCCGCCGAATCGTTTACCACCGTCAGGTTTTTCCTTTTCAAAATAACCTCTTCGCGCAAAGAAATCTGCGGTAATGTTTTTGCGCGCTTCTCTATCTCTTTCCATGAGATGCCCAAAAGATACGCCGTAAGCGCGGATGCGAGAAAGTTATAGATGTTGTGTTCTCCGAGTTTCTCGATTTTTTCAACTATTTTCCCCGAAAGGACAACTCTTTCCTTTTTCCCATCTCCAAACACTATTTTCTTATTCGCGCGAATAAGAAAATACTTAGTCGGGGGGTTTTTATAGAGAGAGATGAAAAAGACCTTCGCTTTCGGTTTTTGCGAGAGAAAAAATCTCGTCCATGGATTATCATAATTCAAAATAAGCGCCTGTTTCTTTGTTTGATTTTTGAATATATTCGCTTTCGCGAGTGCATAGTTTCGCATTGTCTCATGCCGGTTCAAATGGTCGCGATAGAGATTTGTGATAACCGCAACGTCGGGTCCCCGACCGGACAATTCTACCGAATTGTCCGGTAGGAGGTTCGTTGATATCCCCTCCAATTGGAAAGAAGAGATCTCAAGTACTGCTGGTGTTTTCTTGTCCTCCGCGAGACGTAGTAAAAGCTTCAAAAACGCATCATTCGAGGAATTCCCACTCGCCTTCGTTTTCTTATATTTCGCTCTCAAAAAATGTGCCGTCCAATTCGTGATCGTTGTTTTCCCCCTCGTGCCGGTTATGGCGACGATGGGATTTTTTGCATTCTCCAAAAAAAGCAAGAGGTCATTTACGATTGGAATTCCTTTTTTCTTCGCTGTCGCAAGAAAATTGTTTCCGATGAGTTTTACGCCGGGACCTAAGAATGGCGCCCTGTTTTGCGAGCCACTTCATGGTTGCAACGCCCCCACCAAAAACACCGAGACCTACAACGAGTACTTTTTCCCCTTTTAGCTCCATATGTCAAATACTATAGGAGTTATGGCATTTTTGGGAGTATTGACTTTTTCATTGGAATGTGCTATACTTTAGATAGAAAATTAATAGATGTACATAAGGATATTCTCCTTGGATATTTGGTTACTCGCAGAGATCGCTATATATTAATGATTTCCGCGAGTGACCGAATTTATGTGGTTACTTGAGTTTTTAAATGACGTTGGGAGAGCATTGAATGGCGCCTGACGAATTGAGTAAGTAAATGTTCGGGCTAATATGGACCCGACTCAAAAACCCTTTGACTGCTAAATAACTGAACAGTCAGAGAGGAAACTTTTTAAATCACTTGTCCGCTCCCACGAACGAAAAATATTTGGGAAGGAGAAAAATGAAAAAGTATTATTTTTTTCTCGGCGGTAGCGATGCCGAGATGGTAGAGATTAAAAAAATTCTTTCAGAAAACAATATACCGTTTTCTGACAAGAATTTAGGCTGGGGTGCGAAAGCCTCCGCCTATGCCGAAGAAATCATTTCGGCAAAAAAAGGAAAACTTTTTCCAGTTTTCGTCGAGCTGGAAAATGATATCAACTATGATGGCACCATAGTTGATCATCACGGCTCTCGTGCAGGTGAGCAGCCGTCAATAATCCAGGTGTTGAATTTACTTGGATTAATAAAACCAACTCGTTGGCAGAAATTGATTGGCGCCAACGATGCCGGATACATTCCGGCGATGGTCGCAATCGGTGCTACCGAGGAAGAAATTAAAAAAGTGCGGCTCGCTGACCGCACGGCTCAGGGAATAACCCCTGAGCAGGAAAGAGAAGCGGAGCGGGCGATCGCGGCTTACGAGGTTTCTGGACGATTGACTATCGTCCACATGGCGCACAGCAAATGCGCCACCGTGACCGACCGGCTGTTCGGCAAGTATGATCAACTCCTTATCCTTTCCAGCGACGGAGAGGTAAACTTTTTCGGAGACGGCGCATTATGTGTCGAGCTCAAGGAGAAGTTCCAAGGATGGAACGGAGGTTCCGGGCTTGGCAAAAAAGGAGAAAACGCTTATTGGGGCGGCTACCCAAGGATTGAGAGCTTCGTCAAACAAGCTCTCGGATAATAAAAAGTTTTTCGGTGATTTTTTTCAAAAATCACCATCCTTTTTGAGAGCGGAATAATTCATTTATTATACTCTTAAAATAGATTTTTTAACAACTAAATAAAAAAGAGGTGTATTATGTATTTTCATCCTAATGGCTCCTGCTATTCCGATGAGGAAATGCGGATGGTAGAAGTCGAAAGAAAAATTTCTGCACTTAGATCAGAAGTGCAGAGGAATAATTTTCTTATTTCCGGAGGACCGTGTCCTCGGAAGGGAAATGAAAGTCAATGGCATGGAGGAGTATTAGTTCCTTGTTGCGGAATATGCGGCAAGGAATATGAAAAGGTAAAAAGTGAAGAAGCCGGGGCGTATATGGGTCCCGGGGGTGTATATCGATATACACTCATTACGGGTATCCACCCGTAATGCGAATAATCCCTTCCGCCTAGTAGCTATAATGCTCTGGGCGGATTTTTATTGTATAAATATTCCCATATTCCCCTGCGCTGTGATGCGCCGATTTTTCTTGCGGAGCATACTCATGTATCCCGCGACGCCGATCATGACGGCATTATCCGTATTGAAATCCATGGGGGGAGCGATAAAAACAGTTTTTAGTTTATAGTTTTTTTCGCCAGAGGCGGATCCGCCTTGGGTGGAAGTTTTTAGCAGCTCGCGCAGACGTGAGTTTGCCGCAACCCCGCCGGAGAGGAGGATGCTTTTCGCGCCGAATTCTTTTACCGCGCGCTCGGTTTTTTTTACGAGTACATCGAGTGCGGCCTCCTGGAAACTTGCCGCTACGTCGGCGGCAAACGCGGACTCATACGGATTTGAAATGGATTTATGCGGATCGATATTGTCACGGAGGTAATAAAGCACGGAAGTTTTAAGGCCAGAGTAGCTGAAGTCGTAGTTCTTGTCGTGTATCATCGGGCGAGGGAACTCAATGGCGTGCGGATTTCCTTTTTTCGCCAACTTTTGTATCTCGGGTCCGCCCGGATACGGCAATCCCAGCATCTTTGCCACTTTGTCGAATGACTCGCCGACCGCGTCGTCGCGTGTCTCACCGAGCTTCTTCCACTTCGTAAGCGAGTCCATGCGGAGCAGTATTGTATGCCCTCCAGAAACGATCAGTGCTATCGCAGGAAATAATTTAGTAATTGGTAATTGGGATTTTTGCTTGGATTTCTTTGAAAATTGTCCTCCGAAGGAAGATCCGACTCTGGCGGAGAAATTGGAAATTGGAAATTCAGTTTTTTGCGCGAGTAAAAAACTATAAAGGTGTCCTTCTAGGTGGTTTGTTCCGATAAGTTCAAGTTTTTTATTTTTTATTTTAAACTCTTTATACAATTTTTTCGCAAATTCGATGCCGGTCCAGAGCGCGGGCTCGAGTCCGGGTCCGACGGTGACGCATATTGCGTCAATCCTAAGGAAGTCCGACTTCCTAAGGGAAGTCGGACTTCCTAATATTTGTTCGAGCACTATCGGAAGATTTTTTATATGTTCTCGTTTTGCGAGATTGGGAACCACACCGCCGAATGGGCGGTGTATTGGTATCTGTGAGGCGATTGCGCTCCCGAGAATTTCGAACTTCGGGGAGCGAATACCGCCCCCCGCCTCAAGAAGCGCGAGTGCGGTTTCATCACAACTGGTTTCGATGGCTAAAATTTTCATATGGTTGATGCCGTCCTTGCCCCGTACGAAACCGAAGGTTTTCGTGCGGAGGTGTCACAACTTGTTTCTATAGCAAGAGTATGCATAGAGGAAGTATAAGGTATTACGTATCAAGTATTAAGTAGGAGGTAAAAAGTGCGCTGGATACTTAATACGTAATACTATATACTAAATACCGATTATGGTTCAGTTACTCTTTATTTTCAGCGATATTGCATTCACCATTCTCCGTGTTGTTCTCGGGGCGGTTCTTTTGGCGCATGGCATGCCAAAGTTGAAAGACCTGAAGAAAACTGCAGAGAACTTCGAAATGATGGGATTCCGTCCCGGAAAATTTTGGGGCACATTCGTTGCTCTAGTTGAAGTACTTGTCGGACTCTTCTTTACACTCGGGTTTTTCACACAGATTGCCGCCGCGGTTGTTGCAGTCGAATTCATTGTTATCCTTATTAGTGTGAAGAAATTCAAGAAATTCACCGGCGGTTATGAATTAGACCTTTTAATACTTGCCGGCGCACTCGTTCTCTTAACGGTGGGGGGTGGTGCGTGGAGTCTTGATTCCGTGTTGAAAATAATCCTCTACTAACGGCATTTTTGCGGGGGTGCCGAAACAAACGCGCTTATGAGTTACCGATTTTTTGAGATGGTGCCCGCGATTGCGGCATGGGGGACCCTTTTGGGGCTCATTTTTTTGTCATGGCAAATTCCCACAGTTGTGGTGATTTTTATAGTCCTTTTTGACCTTCTTTGGTTTTTGAAAACCGTGTATCTCTTTTTCCATCTTCGTTTTTCGTTTGCGGAACTCCGCAAAAACATGCGCACGGATTGGTTTGCAAGATTGAAGGAAGAAAAATCGGGGGAGTGGGAGCGTTTTTATCACCTCGTTGTATTTCCTATGTATCACGAGGGAGAAGAAGTGGTCCGCGAGAGTTTTAAAAGTCTTTGTGCGGCGAACTATCCGCTGGAAAAAATGATTGTGGTGCTCGCCATCGAAGAGGCGGGAGGGGAAGAGGATCGTGCACTCGCTCTGGCGATGCGAGAAGAGTTTGGCAAGCGTTTTGCTTATTTCTCTGTTACCAAACACCCATCGAATATCCCCGGAGAACTTCGCGGAAAAGGATCGAATGAAACATTTGCGGTAAAACAGGTAAAACGCGAAATAATTGATGCGCAACACATCCCTTATGAAGATATTATTGTTTCGGTTTTCGATATTGATACCCGCCCCGGAGGCGAATATTTTGCCCTGCTTACACATCAATATCTCAGCGTTCCTTTTCCCGAACGCTCGAGTTTTCAACCCATTCCGCTTTTTACGAATAACGTATATCACGTTTCCGCATTCGCGCGCCTCACCGGATTTTCCGCGACGTTCTGGCAACTTATGCAACAGGGACGTCCTGAGCAACTCGTGACATTTTCCTCACACTCAATGCCGTTCAAAGCACTTGTTGAAGTTGGATTTTGGCAGACGGATATCGTTTCCGAGGACTCACGTATTTTTTTTCAGTGCATGCTCCATTACAAAGGAGACTGGAAGGTAGTACCCCTCCACTATCCGATATTTATGGATGCCGTGTCGGGAAGTAATTTCTGGGAGGCGATGGTGAGTTTATACAAACAACAACGTCGTTGGGCGTGGGGGGCGGAAAACTTCGCATACGTAATGCATGATTTTTTTCGACGGAAAGATATTCCGAGAAAGATTAAGCGTTTTTGGTCGTGGCGGATATTTGATGGATTTTTATCATGGTCCACAAGTTCTTTCATTATTTTCCTTTTTGGTTGGCTCCCAAATCTCTTGGGAGGCGAAGCGTTTCGCACTACGCTTTTCTCATACAACCTTCCGCGGGTGACGGGATGGCTTGTAAACCTCGCCTCCATCGGAATTGCAACCTCGGCACTCCTTAGTATTGTTTTGCTTCCCCCGAAACGACCGGAAGGATTTGGAAAACATCGGGTATTTTTGTATTTTCTCCAATGGATCCTCATGCCGTTTACTTTTATCGTGTTTGGGAGCATTCCGGCACTCGAAGCCCAGACTCGCCTTATGCTCGGAGGAAGATTCCGCCTCGGGTTTTGGAAAACACCAAAGAGTGCCGCGGCGAGGAAGAGTGGATAGTTGGATATTGCATCTTTTGCGAGCGATGGTAGTATAAAAATACCTGACCGGTCGGCAGGTACATATAGATAAGGCATCCACATTGGAATGCCTTATTTTTTTGATTCAATTTTACCGAAGCAGAATTACCGATATAATAAACAGTATGCAAGAACACGTTACCGAAGCGATGGTACTCGAAACAATGCCACGCGGGGAATATGACCGTGAAGCGGTGCTCTATACCAAAAAACTCGGAATCATCGAGGTGTTTACGATAAGCTCTCGAAAACCGACGTCAAAGTTTTCTCCTCACCTCGATATATTGAATCTCGTTACCGTGCGTCTTGTTGAAAAAAACCGCATAACCGTGACGGATGCGCTTACCATCGATCGATTTGATCTTATTCGTCGTAATCCCGCGCTTCGTTTACGGGCACTTGAACTGCTTTACCTCGTGCGTTCACTCGCACCGCGTTTTATGGGAGAATCGGAGGTTTGGGATGAACTTGTTTCTCAGTTTTCAAAAGGCGTGTTCGATCTTCATCCATTCCTTCATTTTTTCGGATACGAAAGAACACACGCACATTGTGCCGTATGTGATGCATCGGCTCCGAATTTCTTTTCTGTTCGCGATCACGCCTTTTTTTGTTCTCGTTGCGGTTCCCAATTCCCGCGAAATGAGCTAATCTATCTAGTATAAGTTTCGAAGAAAATATGTCATTAGATGAACTGGAAAAAGAAATATATTCCTACAGGAAGCAAAAAAATGAGGGGACGGAAGAAATTCCATCGGAACCCTTATACTCCGTGCATTCTTCCGAGGGAGTAAAAAAAGGAAAAGAAGCCATATGGGATGCCGACGCTCCCAAGGAAGAGTCGTATGAAGGAAGAAAAACACCAATTATGAAACGCATTTTTATCGTGGCGGGAGTTATTGCGGTCCTTGCGGTTGTAGGATTTTTTGCGGTGCAGTATATATTCAATGTTGCAGGAACGTCAAAGGACGTCGGGGTGGAAATTTTTGCGCCCGACCATGTTTACCGAGGTGTCCCGTTTGAGGTAACGGTGCAGATATCAAGTCAGGCGGATACGTTTATGCGCAACGCAAATCTTACGCTTACCATGACTTCTGGACTTGTGAGTCTCGACAGCCTGAACAATAAGACAGTTCTTATCGACAGTGTCGGGGATCTCGGAGGGGGAAGTCTCACAAAAAAAGTGTATAAATTCCTCTCGGTTGGCGACCCGAACTCCATTCAGAAAGTAACCGCCCAGTTGGGGTATGCCTTGGGAAACAGTTCGGCTCGGTATGAAGTAAAACAGGAGAAACAACTTACCATTGATGGTCCAGCGATATCCATTTCAGTGAAAAAACCGGATACGGTCGTCGGCGGATCGAAGTTTGACCTCGAGGTACAGTACGAAAATCTTTCTGATTTCAGTTTCCCCGACGTTCGGCTTGAAATGAAGTATCCGACGGCGTTTGAATTCAAATCCGCGACGCTTACGCCAACCTCCATGAATAATTACTGGCAACTTGGCGGATTGAATACGGGCTCGAAAGGTACCCTCGGCATTTCCGGTGATCTTCAAGTTTCCGACCAAAACTCGTTTAATATTCCGGTTGATCTTTATGTGAGTTTTCTCGGGCAGGACTATCTTGTGAATGAACAACTGGTGACACTTTCCATTTCTCCCTCGCCGATCCACTTCGACATATCGCTGAACGGGGCGACTGATTATGTTGCCCGCGCGGGGGATACGTTGCGCTACGCAATAAAATATCAAAACAATAGTGGAATCGCGCTCGCCGATGTGGTGATTCGGGCGAATCTTCTCGGTGAACTCTTTGATTTTAAAACGCTCCAGACGAATGGGAATTTCAACTCGCTCGCGAACTCGGTAACATGGAATGCCTCGAATGTGCCCGCACTCCATCTACTCGATCCGGGGGCTTCCGGCGAGGTGAGTATACAGGTGCGCCTCGCGAGCTATTTTCCGATTAAGAGTATAAGCGATCGGAATTATTCACTGAAGGTGAGTACGGAGATTGATTCGCCGTCCGTGCCGTATTATCTGACTGCGGACAAGACTTCCGCCGTCGCTGCGATGACGACGAAAATTATGGGTTCCGCCGCTGTCTCCACAAAAACACTGTATCGCGACGCCGCTTCGGGTATTGTAAACGACGGCGCACTCCCCCCTCAAGTGAACAAGCCGACGGAATTTACCATTCACTGGTTTATAAAGAATTATTCTACGGATCTTTCGAATGTGACTATTTCGGCGCCACTCGCCTCCGGTGTGCGGTGGACGGGAGTTGAAAAGAGCAATCTCGATTCGGTGCCGCTCTATAACGACCGCACAAATACGGTTGAGTGGACGATCGACAAAATTCCCGCAACACGAGGTGCACTCGGGGATCCGATTGAAGTGACGTTCCAAGTTGAGCTCACGCCGAATGTGACGCAAGTAAATCAATATGCGCGCCTGCTCGGGCAGACGACATTGAAAGGAACCGATGGTTTTACGGGGATGCAGATAACAGCGACTGCCGATCCGATTGACACGTCGCTTTCTCAGGATCCGACAGTTGGACAGGGGCAGGGAATTGTGAGTCAGTAAATTTTTAATTTTTAAACAAAAACTAATGCCTCAATTTTTAAAAATTAGGATTTATTTATAAAATTAAAAATTGAAAAATTTCTATCTTTAAATTATGTCCATCTTCGAAAAAATATCCTCACTCGCAAAACGCCGCGGTTTTATCTACCCCGGTTCCGAAATCTATGGTGGGCTTGCGGGTACGTGGGATTACGGCCCGCTCGGGGTGGAACTGAAGCGCAACATCAAAAACGAGTTTTGGAAGAAGATGGTGCAGGAGCGGAGCGATGTGGTGGGATTCGACGCTTCGATTATCATGAGCCCGAAGGTTTGGGAAGCGTCGGGACATCTAGAGTCGTTCTCCGATCCGCTCGTGGAGTGTAAGAAGTGTCATAGTCGTTTCCGCGTCGACGAGCTCGTGGAAAAAAAATGTGCAAAGTGTGGGGCGGAAACATGGACTGAGCCGAAGCAGTTTAATTTAATGGTGGAAACATACCTTGGTGTCGTGGAGGGAGAAAAAACAAAAACATATCTTCGTGGAGAGATTACGCAGGGAGTGCACGTGAATTTTAAAAATATTATGGACTCCACGCGGGTGAAGCTTCCATTCGGCGTGGCGCAGATTGGTAAGGCATTCCGGAACGAAATAACGCCGGGCGGATTCACATTCCGTTCTCGTGAGTTCGAGCAAATGGAATTACAATTCTATACCAAGCCAGATGATACGGAATCAACAAAGTGGTTTGAGTATTGGAAGGAGGAGCGCATTAAGTGGTATCAATTACTTGGAATGAAGAAAGAAAATCTTCGTTTCAAAGAGCACGCAAAGGATGAACTCGCGCACTATGCCCGCGCGGCGTTTGATATCGAGTATGGTGTATGGGACGAGAACGGCACCGGGTGGAAAGAAATGGAGGGGATCCACCACCGCGGAGATTTCGATGTGAAACAGCATCAGGAATTTTCGAAACAGGAGATGACCTACTTCGATGAAGAAACAAAAGAGCGCTACCTGCCACACATCATCGAAACATCGGGCGGTGTGGATCGCGCAACGCTTTTTTTCCTTATAGATTCATATGAGGAAGAAGAAACGGAAAAAGGAGAAATGCGCACGGTGTTGAAACTCCATCCGAAGCTCGCGCCGTACAAAGTAGCTGTGTTTCCGCTTCTCGCGAACAAGCCCGAGCTCACAAAACTCGCGCAATCGATTTATGACGATTTGAAATCCGAATGGATGGTCGCGTGGGATAACCGCGGGAATATCGGCAAGCGCTACCGCGCGCAGGATGAGGCGGGAACACCTTTCTGTATCACGGTTGATTTCGACAGTCTTGAAAACAAAGATGTAACAATTCGCAATCGGGATACAATGACTCAGGAACGGGTGAAAATAGGCGAGCTTAAAAACTATCTTGCGGAAAAACTAAAGTAAAGATTTTATAATGTCTGACGTCGTAAGAGGGGAAAAACCCGCATGGAAAGCGGGGTTTTGGTATATATTTATCCCTCACACAAGGTATTTATGTGAGGGATTGACTTTTTCGTCGGTTTGTGCTATGTTTAAAAGGCAATTTAAGAATTAAATATTTAATCTGAAACCATCGAATTGCGAGACATATTAAGTAAGCCGTTGAGTCTTCAAAAGAATGGCTGATGATCCCCTAAAAGTGCTTGGGTAATCCACCATGTGGTGGAGCTATGAGGCACAAATCCAACGCAACGTCTATTGTAGATAGACAACGCAAAGGAGAAAGTAAAATGAAAGAAGTAAAAGTATTAGCAACGGTTGATGGAAAGACCTTTATAGACCCATCTGAGGAAATTCTGAAAGAAAATTCTGGCTTCATTTGGAGTAGTGATAGAAGGAGTGAAAGAGTCGAAATTATCTCTCACTATGGTTGGAAAGGAAGCTTCTTAAACTGTTTGTTTGATTCGATTGATGGGCGTTTATTCCTTGTAGATTCAAAAGGAGAGTCAAGGGAAATATATGTATACCCCAATGATTTCAAAGAACTAAAAATTGATGATTTTACAAATGTGTTTTATTACACACACGCTGCAGTCAATTTCTCCTCTTGGGGAGAATATGACTTAGCTATCTTGAAGAGGACAGTAAAAGATCTAAAAGATAGAGAAACAGATCTATTAAGAAAACTATCTATCGCCGCGAATGAAGGAGTAGAAATTAGTACACTAAAACTTTTTTTGGAAAAAACACTCGTTGATATTTATGATGTTAATGAGGCTGGTGGGAACGGAAGTAGAAAAAAAGTTAGAGAACTGATTCAGAGCGCAATAGACCTTGATGAGGTGAGAGACATTACCTCAGTCGAGGAATATGACAAGTAATTTATTCAGTCCGGAACAAATGTTCCGGGCATTTTCACATCTTTTTATCCGTATTGATCCGCAAAAACCAGCATGAATCCGTGTGGAACGTATAGAATTATATATACATATAAGTTGAAAAGATGACATTGTATCGGGGTTACGATATGATACTCACATGCAAAAACCGAAACGGATCATATTGAAGAATGGGATGCGCCTTGTACTCGTGCCACAAAAGGAGAGTCTGGCGACAACGGTTTTGATCTCCGTCGAGGCGGGTTCAAAATATGAAACAAAAGAAGTGAACGGGATATCTCACTTTTTGGAACACATGTGTTTCAAGGGTACGACGAAGCGTCCCCGTCCCATTGACATCGTGAGCGAGCTCGACGGCCTGGGGGCGCAGTACAACGCCTTCACGGGGCAGGAGCTTACGAGTTACTATGCAAAAGTGAAAAGCGGGAACGCCGAAAAGATCATTAATGTCATCGCCGACATGTATATGAACCCAGTGTTTGACCCCGCCGAGATTGAGCGGGAAAAAGGGGTAATCATACAGGAGATCAACATGTATGAAGATACTCCGGCGCGCCGTGTTTCCGATCTTTTCATGGGGCTTGTTTATGGCGACCAACCTGCGGGGTGGGACGTCGCGGGGAGAAAAGAGGTAATAGAAAAAATTACACGGGACGATTTTATCAATTATCGCAAGAAGCACTATGTTCCGCAGGCGACAATCGCTGTTGTAGCCGGTGCATTCAACCCGCGGGAGATAGCAAAGAAGATAGAATTCTATTTTTCCGCACTTCCCGCAGGGAGGAAAGGAAGCAAGTTGAAGACAATAGAATTACAAAAGAAACCCCGTGAACTCGTGCATTATAAAAAATCAGACCAGACACATCTTATACTTGGATTTCGGGCGTTTGGTATGCACGACAAACGGCGATACGCGCTCGAAGTGCTCGCCGAGGTTTTGGGTGGGGGCATGAGTTCGCGTTTTTTTCAAACGATTCGCGAAGAACTTGGCGCCGCGTATTATGTCGGCGCGTCCGCCGACCTTCTTTCCGATCACGGTCTCTTTACGATGTTTGCGGGGGCGGATCATACGAAGATAGGACAGGTAATATCGACGGCGCTCCGTGAATTCAAGCGTGTGACCGAAGAACTCATCAGCACGAGAGAACTTAAAATGGCAAAAGAGCATTTGCTTGGCAACCTCTTTCTTTCACTCGAGACTTCAGACCAACTCGCATATTACTATGGAATGCAGGAAGCGATGTGGGAAAGACTAATGGCGCCAAGCGAGGTGGCGGCGAAGATAAAGTCGGTAACGCCGGCGGAAATCCGCGCGGTCTCGCGCGCGCTCGTGCGGAATGACCGTCTGAATCTCGCTGTTATCGGGCCCTTTAAGAACAAGAGTTTTCTTGATATAGTCAAGGTATAGTTTCAAAGAATGCGTGAAAACGAACATCTCAAATTGGAAATAAGTTGGCAGACATTATGGAAGATATTCACCTTCTTTCTTGTTATTTTGGCGCTCTATTACGCACGGAGCGTTTTGGCGATTCTTTTTGTTTCGGTGGTGCTCTCGCTTGGTTTTGATCCGCTCGTTTCTTTTTTGGAAAAACATAAGGTTCATCGCATCTTGGGGACGCTTATTGTTTTTTTTCTGTTCTTTCTTGTGGTCACGCTCGCCGTCTATTTTATGATTCCGATTGTAACAATTGAGGCGACAAACTTCTTGCAACGTATTCACGACACGGTCTATACCATCTTTGGTGTGGGGTTGCCGAGCAATCTTTTGGACGCATTCACATTCAGTCGGAATAAGCTTTTTGATCTTCTTTCAAACGCCGACATTTCCGTTGCTGGAGCGATTTCAAAATTCCTCACCACAGGCGCCTTTGCAATTGTGGCGCTTCTTACTTCTTTTTATCTCTCGGTTGAAAAAAACGGAACGGAGCGCCTCCTCCGCGTTATCCTTCCTGATCATTACGAAGCGCCGGTACTAAAGGTATTTGAGCGATTCAAATTTAAGATTCGCCGGTGGTTTACGGCACAGATTTCTTTGAGTCTCGTGATGGGAGTGATTGTAAGTGTCGGTTTATGGCTCTTGGGTGTGCGCTACAGCTTCCTTCTCGGCCTCTTGGCCGCTATTTTCGAATTGGTTCCGGTCATCGGTCCGATTATTGTCGGCGTCATCGCCTTTCTTGTTGCCGTTCCGGATTCCTTCTTGCTTGGCGTATACGCCGTAATATTTTTCATCATAGTGCAACAACTTGAGGGACACATTCTCGTTCCCGTTATTATCGGAAAAACAATGAAAGTGCATCCGATTGTGGTGCTTATGGCCCTGCTCGCTGGTGCGGAGATATCCGGATTTATGGGCATTGTGCTCGCCGTTCCGATCGCGGTGATTGCGCAGGAGATATTTAACTATCTCGCAGAACGGAAGGATCAGCGATCCACGCCCGTTATTGAGGCATAGCCGAAAAACATGGAACCAAAAAAGAAGTTTTATATAACGACCACGTTGCCGTATGTAAACGCCGCTCCGCATATCGGATTCGCGCTCGAGATCGTACAAGCGGACATCATCGCCCGATACCATCGGGAATTTTTAGGCGAAGACGTAGTTTTCAATACGGGAACCGACGAGCACGGTGTGAAGATTTATCGGAAGGCACTTGAGGAGAAAAAAGATCCGCATGGGTATGTGGATGAATACGCCGCAAAATTCGACTTTCTGAAGCAAGGACTCAACCTTAGTTATACGGATTTTATTCGCACCACCGACCCGCACCATATGACGTCGGCGCAAGAATTCTGGAAGCGGTGTATGGCGAATGGTGATATTGAAAAGAAATTATACAAAGTGAAATATTGTGTGGGATGCGAGCTTGAAAAGACTGACTCGGAACTCACAGACGGTAAATGTCCTATTCATCCAAACCTCGAGATAGAAGAGATTGAGGAAGAAAATTATTTTTTCAAATTCTCGAAATATCAGAAGTTACTTCTCGAGTTGTACGAGAAATATCCGGATTTTGTGACCCCCGACTGGCGCTTGAAAGAGATCAGAAATTTCGTAACCGCGGGCCTGCAGGATTTCAGCATTTCGCGCCTCAAAGAAAAGATGCCGTGGGGTGTGCCGGTACCCGGCGACGAAAACCATGTGATGTACGTATGGTTTGACGCACTCGTAAATTATATTTCAACGCTGGGTTGGTTTGAGGATGAGAAAAAATTCGAGGATTTTTGGGGAACGAAAGAAGAGCCAAAGGCCGTTCAGATTGCCGGCAAAGACAATCTTCGCCAGCAGTCCGCGATGTGGCAGGCGATGCTCATGTCGGCCGGTCTCCCGCCGTCGCGGAAGATTTTAATCCACGGATTCATCGAATCGGGGGGACAAAAAATGTCAAAGAGTCTCGGCAACGTGGTGGACCCGTTCGATATCATTAAGGAGTATGGTACGGACGCACTACGTTACTGGCTCGCACGCGAAATCAGCACATTCGAAGACGGCGACTTCACAGAGGAGAGATTTAAGGGAGCGTATAACAGCGGGCTTGCGAACGGTTTGGGAAATCTCGTGAGTCGCGTACTCACCATGGCGAAAAACTACAGTGTTACGGTAAAAGACGAGATTAAGGGACAGGTCGCGGATGATGAGCGCTACCGCGACTATATGGATCGCTTCGATATTCAGCGAGCGACCGACGTCGTATGGGAGCGCATCCAGATTGCGGATAAATTCATCCAGGAACGCGAACCATTCAAAAAAATAAAGACCGATCCCGACGCGGCGAAGGCTGATGTGAAGGAACTACTGCGGAGCCTTTTCGAGATCGCATACCTTCTAAGACCCATATTGCCCGAAACAAGCGAAAAAATAGCTACCGCGATCGCGAATTTCGAAAATATCCCAGTACTTTTCCCGAGAAAGGTTTGAGGAATGGTGAGTGGCAAAAACCATTTTGATACAAGGTTTTTCGTTATTTGTTAAATGAAAGCCCCGCATTAATGCGGGGTAAGATTTTTGAGGGCGGGGATGAGCTCCAGAAATGATCGTATTACAATTTTTGGTTTTGCGGCGAGAATTCTCTTCTCATGGCAGTACGATTTATTATGAACAAACGCTATGGAAAAGATTCCCAATGCATTTGCGGCTTCAATCCCTTCGGGTCCGTCATCGACATAAAAAACGGTATATGGGGCAAGTTCGTATGCATGAAGTATTTTTTTGAAAATATCCATTTTTTCACTCACGCCGTCGTGAACGGTGTCAAAAAATTGAAGTATTCCAAGATGCTCAAGTCGCTCAGACACGAATCCTTGAACATCTCCGCTTACGATACCAAGGTCCATATGTTGGAAAAGTTCTGAGACGGCTTCTTTCACTCCGGTAAAAAGAAGATCCCCGTTGGCGTGTTTGCGAAAATACTTCTTCCGTATAGCATCTCCTTCCGCTTTTCTGTTTTTGTGGATGCCGTATTTTTCAAAAAAATCTGCGTAGTGCAGAGTTATCTCTTCACGGAACGAATTTTCCGTCAATACGGGACATGATCCGGTAAGCTTCATAAATATCTCCCTGACAGATTGGAGTGTTATTTCAAGATCGTCTTGTACTGTGCCGTTGAAATCGAGGAGGCCCAGTTCAAATGGGAAAAC
>Ga0075962_121_pt1 | contig 24062 bp, 26 predicted proteins | sample RifGroA2_FD_67957 | JGI IMG/M metagenome (GOLD analysis project Ga0075962, IMG submission 67957) | Parcubacteria (Jorgensenbacteria) bacterium GW2011_GWA2_45_13 | reverse complement strand
TATTTTATACTAAAGAGAGATTTTTAACACGAATATAAAGGAGGTGTGTATGCTTCTTAATACAAAATTGTTTTTGAGTCTTTTAACTATCTCTACTGGATTTTTGATTCTTTTCAATAACAAAAAAAAGAACGTAGTTCCAAAAAAAAAGAGTCCCCTAGATTTTTTGGAAGAGAAGATGTGGGAAAATGGAGACGCGGCCTGTTGATTAAATACAAAAATTGTTATTTATCTATATACCTCTGAATTACGAAACTCCACAAACCCGCTTTTCCACAGGCACAACAAAATTACTTACCTCGGGTAATTTTTAATTTTTTAAATATTGTAAAAGCAAAAAGTATCAAATATGAATGCAAACTAAAACAAATTAACGGAGAGCGTAAGCTACAATGGAATGAATATAGTTAGCAAGATAACCGTTAATGGTGCGAGGAAAAGAAGAAACTAAATTGTAGAGCATTTTCAGGTTTCGGAAATTAAGTTCAATTGTCATTCGAGTATCATACAATTTCTTCTGGAAAAAGGTGATGACTTTTTTCATGTTTTTTCGTGGTTTAGTAAAAAGAATTCTCTTGTGTTCAATATAGAATTCTTTTTCTAAATCTTCCGAAACATAACCAGCATCAGCAATGAATATGCCTTCCAAATCTTTGTTCAATTTCAGGAATTGCGATCGGTCTCCTACATTGCCAGAAGCAAAGGATATGGATAATATTCTTCTTTTTAAATCAGAGGTTAAATGCAGTTTAAGTCCATAGAACAAGCCTTTTCCGCTATGCCCCCATGACGAGACGATTTTCATTGTCTTGTGATATTTAGCATTTTTGTTCAGGCAAACTGGGATATCGGTGGAGTCGGTATGTTTAATGATGTGAGAGTTTTGTCTGTTTGAAAGAAAGATGCATTTCAGAATTTGGAGACATAAGATGGAACATTTGTTAATGTTCACTACGAGTGTTTTGTAACTACATTTCAGGGTTTTTCGGAAGTCATTCCAAAGAGATTTCTTGGTGGCTCGAGAGCTTGCTTGTCGGTAAAGAGCTAGAGTGATTGTATCGACAATCGAGATAGCTAATTTTCGACCTTTGATTTTTTCATATTTGAAGAGCTTTAATTTTTGATAGAAGAAACTTACTTTTTGCTTTAATTCTTGATATACTTGAATTGTTTTCATATCAGAAGTCGAGGTTCTTTTTCTTGAAAGAGCTTCGACCTCTAGTATGATAGCATTTTAGGAGAGATTTGTATTTCGTAATTCAAAGTATATACCATCCTTTGCGATGGTATTTTTTTGTCCACACGGGTCGATCTTCGTATCCTATTTTTTCTCTTTAACCTCCTTCTCTATTTTTTCCATGAATTTCTCAAGTGGAATCGTTTCGGTTTCTTTTGCGTGGCGCGTCCGGACATTTACCGTTCCTCCTGCAACTTCTTTTTCTCCCACTACAAGAATATAGGGAACCTTTTGGAGTTCCGCTTCGCGGATGCGCTTACCGAGCGTTTCCGTTGCCTCAAAGAGAGTTACGCGGACATCATTCTCTTCGAGTTTTTTCTTTACATCTAGCGCATATGAGGAAACTTTTTCGTTTATGGGAATCAACACAACTTGCATCGGCGCGAGCCATACGGGGAAGGCTCCTGCGTAGTGTTCAATGAGGATAGAGAGAAATCGTTCAATCGAGCCCATAATGGCCGCATGAATTATCACAATTCGCTCGGATACACCTTTTTCGTTCGTGCAGGAAAGGTCGAAGCGTTCCGGCATATTCATATCCAGTTGGATGGTTGCCACCTGCCATTCTCGTCCCAACGAGTCTTTGCCCATAAAATCAATCTTTGGACCGTAGAAAGCCGCTTCACCGACCGCTTCGACGGTTTCCACACCGCGTTGTTTTACAAGTGTGCGGAGTTCGTTTTCCGCGACCCCCCACGTTTTTTGGTCGCCGAGATATTTTTCCATGTGTTCCGGATCGGAGAGTGAGAGGCGAATTTCGAGTGAGAATCCGAACGAGCTATAAAACGTTTGTATAATATCCCAGATTTTTCCCATCTCTTCGAGGATCTGCGATCTCCTACAGAAAACATGAGCATCATCCTGCGTGATGGCACGAACACGTGAAAGACCCGCAAGTTCTCCGGATTGTTCGTCGCGGTAAACTTTCGTAGTTGAAGCATATCGCTGAGGAAGTTCGCGATAGCTCCATGGACGCCGCGCATAAATTTGCGTATGGTGCGGGCAATTCATAGGTTTTATCGCCAAGAGATGCCCCTCCCTAGTCTGCACTCTAAAAAGTTCATCTTTGAATTTTTCCCAATGCCCACTCCGTTCGTAAAGGTCTTTTTTCGTAAGATGAGGAATGTCCACTTGTTCATATCCAACCGCTTTTCGAAGTTCCCAAACGTAGCCGTCTAAGAGATTTCGAAGAAGTGTGCCTTTTGGCGTCCACAAAGGAAGACCGCTTCCCACAAGTTCTGAAAAGGTAAAGAGGTCGAGCTCGGGTCCCAATTTCTTATGATCTCTTTTTTTCGATTCTTCAATGAGGGCGAGATAATCATCCAGTTCTTTTTTTGAAGCGAATGCGAGACCGTAGATGCGGGTGAGCATTTTATTCTTTTCGTTGCCTCTCCAGTAGGCGCCCGCGATGCGATCCAGCTTGAATGCGTCGGGTTTTATTTCCTTTTTTACGTCGTCCACGTGTCCGCCTCTGCAGAGGTCGGTGAATCCACCCGATGTGTAGAGTGAGAGCGTTTTCCCTTCTTTTGAAAATTCTTCGATAAGCTCGAGTTTGTAAGGGTTTTCGGCAAAATGCCTTTTTGCTTCCGCGGGTGTTACTTCTTTCCGTTCGAATGAATTCCATCCTTTCAGCAATTCGCGCATCTTCTCTTCAATCTTTTGCAGGTCGTTTTCCGAGATGGGTTCCTGAAATTCAAAGTCGTAATAGAAACCGTTTTCAATTGCGGGACCGATGGTGTTTTTTGTTTCAGGATAGAGCTCTAGTACGGCGGCCGCGAGCAAGTGCGCGAGCGAGTGGCGCGCGTATTCAATATTGGAATCTTCTTTTTTGGGCATGCTGTAATTATATGCAATCCGCTAAAAAACGCCACAGTTCTTAAAAAGAAAAGAGTTGAAGGTGGTATAATAAACACATGAACAACAAAGGGTCGGTTGCGAGTATAATCATAATTTTTGCTCTAGTTCTTGTCGCCGCAATCGGTGTAGTGTGGTATTTAAAATCTCCACCCGCGCTTGTGGGAGGAGACAGAGATGCACATGGTTGTATAAGTTCCGCGGGGTATTCATGGTGTGAAGTGAAACAAAAATGTTTTCGGTTGTGGGAAGAGCAGTGCGGACCGAATGAGCTTGATTATGCGTTCAACACTCTAAACGCAGTTCGCGCCACGGATCAAGGAGTATTCGGATACGCTTCATCTTCTTTACTAGAATGGCGAACGGAAGGGAATGTGATAACAAAAATCCGCGGGTTTGTTGTAAGCGCGACCGGCGTGCACCGCAGTGACTACGATGCGGTGAGGAGTTATTTTGAGAACAACGGATTTTCGGTAAGTAATGCAAACGCCGCGGGAGGACCGACAGGAGGATTGGAGGGTTACAAAAAAGACAACTTGGGGTGTTTGCTTTTGTACACCTCAACCGATATTACACTTTTTCCCGATCAACCTGTTCGGGTAAATTCCGATTTGCAAGATATCAACGTTTCCTGTGGATTATTGAATCCTTAGAGCATTTTCGCCTCATCGCAGATGAGTTTCGGATCGCTCCCGCGCCATGAGATACGGCCGTTCACGATGACAGCTTTGTTTTCTTCCCATGCATTCGGATTCTTTTCGATCGTTGCTGAAAAAACAAGAGCTTCGATTGATCCCGTAAGATCTTCAATCGTCACAAAAAGCATCGGGTCGCCTTTCTTTGTAATAAATTTTTGTATTTCCGCGATAATGCCGGCGGTTTTGACGCGGGGTCCCCGATCCACAGAGTGAGGGGTGCGAAGCAGTTCTTTTACTGTTTTTACCGAACTGCCGAGCCGGTCGGAATAAACGTGGAATGGATGGTCGGTGAGATAGAACCCCAAAAGCTCTTTTTCCCATCCGAGCACCGTATTTTTATGTACCGGTTTTGCGGGACGCATGCGAAGGGAAGTCAAGGTTGCCGAATTACCAAAGAGACTCGTTTGATTGCTTGCCGCCGTCTTCCGCGCCGCCTGTCCAAACTTTACGAGTTCTTCGATGTTTTCGAGCGCCTGCGCCCGTTCGATACCCATAGAATCAAAGGCACCGCATTTGATCAAGCTCTCGAGTGATTTTTTGTTCATGTCGCGGTGTTGGATGCGGGAGAGAAAATTTGCAAGACTTTCGAATTGGCCACCCCGTCCGCGCTCCTCAATGATGACGTTTACAATATTCGCGCCGATGTTTTTGACCGCCATGAGGCCGAAACGGATGTTTGATTCCTCAACGGTGAAATCCTGAAAGCTTGTGTTGATATCCGGCGGAAGCACTTTAATACCGAGGCGTTTTGCCTCGTTTACAAGGAAGGTGATACGCTCCACGTCGTTCGCCGAGATATTCAGGAGACTCGCCATGAATTCCACCGGATAGCGCGCCTTGAGATATGCCGTTTCATAACTCACCATTGCATAACACGCCGCATGCGAACGATTAAACCCGTAGCGGGCGAACGGGGGAAAGAGATCCCAGATTTTTTCGGCGGTTTTTTTATCAATACCGTTCGCAAGGAGTCCCTTTAATATTTTTCCCTGTTGTTCGTCAAGTAGGTTTTTAATTTTTTTACCGATTGCTTTGCGGAGCGTGTCGGCTTCCGCGAGAGAAAATCCGGCAAGGTCCCGTGCGATATGCATCATCTGTTCCTGATAAATGCCGACGCCGTACGTACCCTTCAAGATGGGCTCGAGTCTGGGGTGGAGGTAGGTGACTTCTTCTTCTCCGTGTTTTCGGCGGATGTATTCGGGAATTAGTTCCATTGGTCCGGGGCGATAAAGAGCGACCATCGCGATGATGTCTTCGAGTTCCGTCGGTTTCAATTCCTTCAGATACCGCCGCATTCCGGAAGATTCGAATTGGAATACACCCGTCGTCTCGCCTTGTCGGAAAAGCTCGTATGCCTTTTCGTCGTCGAGTGGTATGTGATCAATATCAATTACAACCCCGTGGTTTTCTTTTATGAGTTTCAGTGTTTTTTCGATGATGGTAAGGTTTTTGAGTCCCAAAAAATCCATCTTGAGTATGCCGAGGCTTTCCACGTCGCCCATGGAAAACTGGGTGATAACGGCGTCGTCTCCCTGAGGTGCTTTTTGCAGGGGCATAAAGTTTGTGAGCGGTTCGGGGGCGATTACGGTGCCGCACGCGTGGACGGACGCGTGGCGCACCACTCCTTCAAGTTTCAGCGCAGCGTCGAGCAACTGTTTTACCTGCGGGTCAGTTTCGTAGAGTTGCTTCAGCTCGTGTACCTCTTTCATACATTTAATAAGCCACCCTTCTTTCATGCCCTGCGTGGGATTGAACGGAATGAGTTTTGCTAATCGGTCGCAGAAACCGTATGAGAGTCCCAACGCTCTTCCTGTGTCGCGTATCGCCGCGCGCGCCGCCATGGTCCCGAAGGTGATAATCTGCGCCACATGGTCGTACCCGTATTTTTCTTTCACATACGCGAGTACTTCGTCTCGGCGGATATCGGTAAAATCAATATCGATATCGGGGACTTGAATACGGTCGGGATTAAGGAAGCGTTCGAAGAGCAGATCGTATTTCAAAGGATCGAGGTTCGTGATGCGGAGGATGTAAGAAACGATACTCCCCGCGGCGGAACCGCGACCGGGTCCCACAACAATGCCGTGATCTTTCGCCCAGAGTATAAAATCCTGAACGATGAGGAAATAATCGGCAAAGCCGGTTTTTTCAATAACGCCGAGTTCGTGCTCGATGCGTTCGCGAGCCTCTTTTGTAAGTTCCGGATATCGCTTTGCGGTGCGTTCATACACCAATTTTTTCAGATATTCAAATGAAGAAGTTTCTCCCTCGGGGAGAATGAATTTCGGAAGGTGGTTTTTTCCGAGGGTTATTTCCAGATTACACTTTTCGGCGATTTTTATCGTATTCTCGAGTGCTTCGGGGATGTTTGTAAAAGCGGCGTGCATTTCTTCCGGAGAAAGAAGCGAGATGTCGAAATTTTTAAGTGAGAGTCGATCTGCGTCGTCCAACTTGCTGTTTGTCTGAACGGCGAGCAGTATTTCATGCGCGGTTTTATCCTCTTTCCGCAGATAATGCACGTCTTGCGTCGCGACGGGTGGAATGTCGAGTTTTTTTGCGAGTGCGAGGAGTGGTGCTTGGAGTTGTGGTGTGTGTGGTTGGATTTCAATATAAAAATCTTCTCCGAAAAGATTTTTGTACCATTCAGCAACCTTTTCCGCTTCTTCTATTCTCTTTGACGCGAGAAGTTTTGCGATTTCTCCCGAAAAACAACCGGAAAGACAGACGAGTCCTTCATGGAATTCCGCGAGGAGTTTCTTGTCGATACGTGGTTTGTAGTAAAATCCCTCGAGGTTTGACTTGGTGACGAGCTGGATAAGATTTTTCCATCCCGTTTCATTTTTCACGAGGAGTGTGAGATGGTAACGTGTTTCATCCACTTTCGGAACTTTGTTCAGGCGCCCGTTCGGGGCGACATATGCTTCAACGCCGAGAATCGGTTTGACGCCCGCCTTCCGCGCTTTCTTATAGAATTCGATTGCGCCGTAGAGATTGCCGTGGTCGGTCAGCGCCACGGCGTCCATGTTGAGTTCTTTTACGCGCGAGACGAGTTCGTCAATCTTTGTGAGCCCGTCGAGTAAAGAATAGTGACTGTGTACGTGTAAATGTACAAATTTAGACATGGTAAACGTGAAGACTTGTCTCGTACCATTCGAGCGAAGAGAGGATTGGTGCGGGATGGACGAATTTATTTTTGCTATTTTCCATATCCATAAGACAAGTATGTCTATAGTTTACGGGATAGAGGGGGGTGAATACAAGGTGGGGTATAATTGATATATCAATGAACAAAGTTAAATATATCATCGGCGTGGATGAAGTTGGGCGGCTCGCCTCAAAGAGGCGAGCCTCGCCCAGATATATCGTTGGTGTCGACTACTTTTGCAGGGTGACTATAAACTAAAAACTAAAAACCAAAAACTAAAATTAAGAGATTCCAAAAAACTAACAGAGAGTCAGCGCGAGGAGTGGTTCGCATGGATAAAACGGGAGAAGAAGGAGGGGAGAATATATTATTCGGTTGTGAGCATCCAGCCGAAAACAGTGGACCGTATAAATGTGACCGCATCGGCGAATCGTGCCGCGGGGCGAGCGATACGAAATGTTCTCGAAAAATCGGGAGTGAACTTGAAGCAAGTCCGTATCCGTCTCGACGGAGGTATTTATCCGTCACTAAAAACTTCCGCCGAAGGCGGACCCGCCTTCGGCGGGGAAATCCACTCCACAAAAACTGTTATTAAGGGTGACGAGAAAATTCCCGCGATAAGTCTTGCCTCGATTGTCGCAAAAGTGACGCGCGACCGCTATATGGTGCGTCTTGCGAAACGATTTCCGAAATACGGATTTGAAAAACACAAAGGGTATGGAACGCGCATGCATAGAGTGAGGATAAAGAAACACGGCATTTCGCCCCACCACCGGTTGACGTTCTTGAAAAAGTATACTACCCTTGGCTAGAAAGGTGTGTGTTTGATATTTCAACACGTTCTATAAAGTCGTTACCACACACATTTTGCATCTCAATTTTGACTTTTGAGATTTGAATTTTAAACTAATCCTATGGGAGGCGTACCAATAAAACATCACTCAAAATCGAAAGTAGGAAGACGGCGTTCTCAGCTTGCGCTGAAGCGGCGCCAGATTGTCGCGTGCCCGAACTGCAAGAGTCCGGCTCTTCCGCACCGCACATGCGCTCATTGCGGTACGATGGTGAAATTGCCACGAACACGCATGACCGCATCGGTAAAAAAAGAAGAAGAGAAAAAAGAAGAATAGAAAAATCTCAATGGGTAAAAACGGAAGTACGCACTTCTGTTTTTTTGTGTTTTCGTGTTCTTTGGAGTTCGGCGGGCATGCATCCGCGACATTCTCGTTTGCAAGCAAGAACATATTTGGTATACTGATATCATTCGTTATGGCAACACGGCACCTTGCAAGAACAATCATCCTCCAATCCCTCTACGAGTGGGATTTTTATCACAAAAATGCGGACCTTATAAAGATTGTGGAGCGCAATCTTACGGAGTTTGGGCCGGGCATTGATGAGCCGGATTTCGTTTGGCGTATTGTGAAAGGAGTGATTGAACATCTTCCCGAGATTGATACGTTGATTGCGCGCGTCGCTCCCGAATGGCCCATCGAGCAGATTGCGATTGTGGACAGAAATATACTGCGAATCGGGCTTTATGAACTTCTCCACGCCGATAAGAACGAGGTGCCTTCAAAGGTAGCGATTAACGAAGCGATTGAGCTCGCGAAGAATTACGGCGGGCAAAACTCGTCTCGTTTTACAAATGGCGTTCTGGGTACGGTGTATCGAGAAATGGAAGCGAGTGAGGCGGCGAAGGTGTAGAATCGCAATTTTTTACCGTGAACAAGGATTTTAAAGGAATAGAAGAAAAAATAGGTGTTCGTTTCGTGAACGGAGCGCTTCTCAAAGAGGCGCTTACACACCGTTCATATTTGAATGAGCATTCCGATTGGCCGGTCCCGCACAACGAGCGCCTCGAATATCTTGGCGACGCGGTGACCGAGCTTATTACTACCGACTTTCTTTTTAAGAAATTTCCGGATAGACAAGAGGGAGAACTGACGAGTTTTCGCGCCGCGCTCGTAAACTATCAAATGATGGGGAAGGTGGCGCGTGAAATCGCGCTCGATAAATATCTTTATCTTTCGAAAGGGGAGGAGAAAGATTCCGGAAAAGCGCGTGAAGTTATTCTTGCAAACGCGTTTGAGGCGCTTGTCGGTTCCGTGTATCTCGACGCGGGATACGAAAAAACGAGAGAATTCGTCGAGCGTGTGCTTATTTCCCATCTCGATGAGGTGATTCAGGAAGGATTGTATCGCGATCCGAAAAGTTTGCTTCAGGAGATAGTGCAGGAAAAATTAAAACTTACGCCGACGTATCGCGTGCTCGCCGAAAACGGACCGGACCATCAGAAGAAATTTACGGTTGGAGTTTTCTTTGGCGACACAATCGCGGCAGAAGGAGGAGGTACATCAAAACAGGAGGCGGAAAGTAGTGCCGCTCGCATGGCGCTTAATTCGTTCGAGGACACAAAAAAAGAAGACAACTAGAATCGTTCCAATGGGATTTCTGAAACGCTTAGAATTACAAGGGTTTAAATCGTTCGCGGGAAAGACCGTACTTGATTTTTCTGCGCGCACGGTTGCGGTGGTGGGACCGAACGGTTCCGGAAAATCAAATATCATTGATGCATTTCGCTGGGTTTTGGGAGAGCGCGAGGCGAAACAGCTTCGTGGCGAGACGCTCGAAAATCTCATTTTTGCGGGTACGCCGAAACGCGCGACGGTCGGATTTGCGCGCGTGGGGCTTTATTTTGACAATCAAGATGGGGGTTTTCCGTTTGCAGCCCAAGAAATCACACTTGAGCGCAAGGTTGACCGTTCCGGTACCTCGCAATTTTCAATAAACGGAGAAGAGATTCGTTTGCGCGATCTTGCGCCGATGCTCGCGCGGGCGAAGCTTGGGAACAGAGGACTCACAATGATCGGGCAAGGACAGAGTGATATGTTTGTACAGAGCTCTCCTGACGAACGTCGTATGATGATTGAGGAGATACTGGGACTCAAAGAATTTCGCATCAAAAAAAGCCAAGCGGAACGTAGACTTTTTACAAGCCGTATCAATATGGATAAGGTGCAGGCGATGCTCGAGGAACTTCTCCCGCACTTGAGAGTGCTCCGACGCCAGAAACACCGATGGGATAAGCGGGGGGAGATAGAAAACGAACTACACCGCGTTGAGGATGAATATTACTCCACTCAGTACCACGCACTTGCCGAGAAGCGTCCGATTGAAGCATCTCCACTTAGAGAAATGGAAAACTCCCGCAAAGCGAAAGAGAAGGAGATTGAAGCGCTCGAAAAAGAACTGAAGAAACTCGACGCTGGAGCCGGAGGAGGGGAACGCGCGAAAGAAATACGGGGAGAGATTGCAAAACGTTTTGACGTTCGCGCGAAAGCGCAGGTGGGACTCACTCGCATAGAGGTGACGATAGAGATGCAGTCGCGACCCTCCGACGAAGAATCGGTGGACGCGCATCGGATGATGGAAACGTTGCGCACGATTCGTGATGAGATTGCAAATATACTCGAATTTGAAGATTTGGAGAAAGTGAGGGAAGTGCTACGAGGATGGAAGGAGCGTATTTCGGGATTTTTTGCCGTAAAAAAGACGGAGCGGAACGCGTCACTGGAGGATGAAAAAAAGAAATATGAAAAGGAGCTTTCCGAACTGGATCGGGAAATACACTCCTTGAGAGAAGAAGAAGAAAAAGTTCTGCATTCTCAGGAAGAAAATAACAGGGCGTTTCGTCGGCAGGTTGAGTTTCTTGAGAAGAAAAAAAATGAACTTCGGACGCTTGATAGACGCGTACAAGCGGAACGATTCGAACACGAAAAGGTGGCGATGCGCCTCGAAGAACTTTTGAATGAATGGAAGGCGTTCGGAAGAGCCGTTGATGAATTGAAACACATCACTCCATCGGGAGCATACGGAGAACAGGAGCTTTCCGAGATGCAACGTCGAATGGTGCGCCTCCGTGGCGAACTTGCTACAATCGGTGAGATTGACGAAGCACTCGTGAAGGAGGCCGAAGAGAGCGAGGAACGCTACGCGTTTCTCACAAAAGAACTCGACGATCTCGAGCATGCGATTGCGGACTTGAAGGAGCTTGTAAAGGAACTGGAACACAAGATTCACGGTGAATTTTCGGAAGCGTTCAAGCAGATCAACGACGAATTCAACGATTATTTTCGCCTCATGTTCGGTGGTGGGAGAGCGAAGATGAAGCTTTTAAAAAAGAAAAAACCCGTTCCGGTGGAAGGGGAAAACGGAGAAACGGCGAGCGAAATGGAAATTATTTCCGCGGAGGAAGAAAAAGCCGAGGAGGAAGGAGCGGGAATCGAAATAGATTTGAATCTTCCCAAAAAACGCATCACGAGTCTCGAAATGCTCTCGGGAGGAGAGAAAAGCCTTGTTTCCATCGCCGCACTTTTTGCTTTGATCGCGGTGAGTCCTCCGCCTTTTCTTGTCTTGGATGAGGTGGACGCACCGCTCGACGAATCGAATGCGCGGAGATTTGCGGAGCTTGTGAAGAATTTTTCCTCGAAGACGCAATTTTTGATAGTTACGCACAATCGCGCGACTATGGAAGCGGCGGATGTGCTCTACGGCATCACAATGGGGGACGACGGGGTTTCGAAAGTGCTCTCCATGAAGATGGAAGAATAAAGAAAGTATGGGGCTTCACCCCGTAGAGAAAACTCTGTCCTGCCACTTCGCGGCAGGACAGAGTTTTATCGAGTTTCTTCTACGGGGTTGCATTTTTTTCGGCAATTCTATATTCTTAACCCGTAATCTATGTTGGCTATTAAATTCAAAAGAGTGGGGAAAAAACACCAAGCGACGTTTCGTCTCGTGGTAACTGAGCGACGTTCTAAATTGAACGGTCGTTTTGTAGACGATTTGGGTTGGATGAATCCCCATACCGATACGTTCGATGTGAAAGAGAAAGAAACAAAGCATTGGCTTTCTGTTGGAGCTCAGCCCACCGCGAGTGTCCACAATCTTCTCGTGAAGGCCGGTCTGGTAGAAGGACCGAAAATCCCCGTGCACAATGTTCCGAAGAAAAAAGAAGAACCCGAAAAGCCCGCCTCCGCCAAGGCTACGGCGGATAAAAAAGAAGCGGTTCCCGCTGAAGAAGTAAACCCCGCCGATCCTGCTCCTGTTGAAGTGAAAGAAGAAGAAAAGAAAGAAGAAGTTCCGGTACCAGCACCCGTACCAGAAGAAGAGGCCTCATAAGAAACCAAAAGAGGGTTTCGCAAAATAAAATAACGCGAATCCGGAGAAGAGATAAAGGTCGAAGATGATAATGCAACGTAGATAAGTATGTCAAACACCGCTGATAAAGATTTTCTCGAGTACCTAGTAAAGTCCATTGTCGATCATCCTGACGATGTTCAGGTTGATCGTAAAGTTGATGAAATGGGCGTCTTGCTTTCGCTGCACGTGAACGCTCAGGATATGGGCCAAGTAGTGGGTCGTCAGGGATCTACCGCAAAAGCTATCCGATCTCTTCTACGCATCGTAGGTATTAAGAATAATGCCCGCGTGAATTTGAAGATTGAGGAGCCCGAAGGATCAACTCGTGGAGAAAGGAAAGAATAAAAAACATCCTCGGTCTTTTTAGAATCTCTCCGTCGGGAGAGGTTCTTTTTAAGACACGCCAAATACGCTTTGCCTTATATTGTAGTGCGAGATTTCGCGACGATATCTCTTTTAATCTTTATAATTTTTTTTGTTGACAGCTTAATAAGCCATGGCTTATTAAGCTGTCAACAGAGAGAGAGGGGTGGATATATTTCGGGAACAAGCGATATACTTACAATGAGTATTGCATACCATGAAAAACATAAAAACTAAGATATTTCATGTCATCACGCTTTTTCCTGAAGTAATCGAACCGTATTTTCGCGCGTCCATCTTGGGAAGGGCGGAGAAGAAAAAAATACTCAAATTGAACCTCATTAATCTGAGGCGATTCGGTGAGGGAAGGCATAAAAAGGTGGACGACCGACCGTTTGGTGGCGGGGCGGGGATGATCCTTATGAGTGCGCCGTTGCTTCGCGCGTTTGGTTCCATAAAAAAGAAAAAGAATCCGAAACGGACGAAAGTTATTGTTTTTTCGGCAAAAGGGAAGGAATTCAATCAGAAGATGGCATACGACCTAGCGAATAAGTACGACGATATTATTATTGTGAGTGGGCGTTACGAGGGCATTGACGAGCGAGTAAAGAAGGTGCTGAAGGCAGAGGAAGTCTCCATAGGTCACTACGTGCTGACCGACGGCGACGTGGCGGCGATGGTCGTGGCGTCCGCCGTCGGGCGTTTGTTACCGGGCGCTATCAACTTCAAGTCGTTGGAAGAAGAATCACACTGGAATCTTCTCCTCAAAAAAGAAAAGGACGCGCCTCGCGGTGACGGGCTCGAATATCCGCACTATACGCGACCCGAGGTCTTGGTTTATAAAAAGAAAAAATATGTAGTGCCGAAAGTTCTCCTTTCGGGCGACCATGCGGCGATCCGCAAATGGCGGAGCGAACGCCATTAATAATAATATCCGTATCAATCCGTGTGTATTGCCACGTCTGTATAAATCTGTATGATACAGAGCGGCGTTATTTTCGGACACAAGAAATCAAAAACGCATCCGAAAATGAAGCGTTTTATCAGTGGTACGAAGAATGAAATCGAACTTTTGAATCCAGCTACTTCTTGGGAAAGTCTTGATACGGCGATGACGTTTCTCGAGGAAGTGGTTTCCAAAGGGGGTGTGGTTCTCTTTGCCGCAACTACACCGCCGGCAAAAAAGATTATCGAAACATTTGCCAAAGAGTTTTCGTTTCCGTATGTCGTAACGCGTTGGTTGGGGGGTACGCTCACGAATTTTTCCGTGATTAAAACAAGAATCCTTCACTACGAGAATTTGAAGGAGAAGAAGGAAAAAGGAGCGTTTGATAAGTACACGAAAAAAGAGCAACACGATTTTGCCGAGGAGATAGGAAAACTTTCACGTTTCTTTGTTGGATTTTCATTTTTAAAAAAACTCCCCGAAGCTGTGTTTTTAGTTGATCCCGAAGCACACGACACGGCGGTGCGTGAGGCGAAGAAACTCTCCATACCCGTTGTTGCCATCATTGATACGAATGACGACCCCTCGAAGATTGATTATCCTATTTTTGCGAGTGATCACAGCGTGAAGAGTATTGAGTGGGTTATGGCGAAGGTGGGTGATGCAATTCGTCGCGGGAAGACGGTTGTTCGCGAGAAAGCGGCTGTTGCGGCTGCCCCCGCTCCTTCGGAAGAGTAAAAATATTTCGGTCCGAGTCCGCGATTTTTCTGTCGGCGCGGATTGTTCGATACAAATCAAATATATTTATGAAAGAAGACCTTATAAAGTTGCGAGAGCTTACCGGCGCAGGTGTAATGGAATGCAAGAGGGCGCTTGACGAAAGCAAGGGTGATTTCGAGAAAGCGAAGGAATATATCCGCAAGGCGGGAGCCGCTCGCGCGGAGAAGAAGAAAGAAAGAAAAACCGGCGCAGGATTGCTTCATTCATATATCCACAATAATCGCGTGGGCGTGCTTATTGAAGTACGTTGCGAAACTGATTTTGTGGCGCGCTCCGACCCGTTTCAGAACTTGGTGCATGAGCTCACGCTTCATATTGCGGCGACCGATCCGGAGAACCCCGAAGCATTATTGAAGGAGCCGTATGTGAAAGACGAGTCTCTCACAATCGCACAACTTATTGATAAGACAATCGCTCAGGTGGGGGAGAATATCCAGGTGGAGCGGTTTGCGCGTTTCGAAATATAGACATCCATGTTCAAATTCATTCTCGATATTGTTGTTGTAATCTCACTTGGAGTGGTGTTGTATCTTCTTGCCCGCACGTTACCGCGGATAAGCGAAGTTGCGGATGATACGCTTGAGAACAGAATTCGTACGCACCGTCTTTCTATGTACGTTGAAAGAATGGACGAGTGGGTAAAGGCCTTTTTCGAGAAATTTCTCCGTCGCGCGAAGGTGTGGATATTAAAGCTCGACAACACAGTGAGCGAACGGCTGAACCGTTCCAAAAAAGGCCCGAAAGAGCTACAATTCACAGAGGAGAAGCCAGAGGAGGACGAAAAGAAAGAGGGGTAAAAAAGGAAAACTCTCTATACTCTACTTCTTAGCCTCCATATTATGGGGGTTTTTCGATACAGATGGCTCGGTATATAAGATAAAATTCGGAATTCAAATATCCTTTACGAACTATTCATTACCACTTCTGAAAGATTTACAGTGTGCGTTGTCTGTATTAAGATATACTCCATCGAAGATAATTAAATACAGAGTCTATCTAACTAAAGAAAGATGATATTCGTAGGTTTTTAAGGAAATAAATCCAAAAAACTAGAAACATCGAGGAAGATTCAAAAAATTTGTTTATGCGCCGGTCGGATAGCGGCTATTCCAGAGGACTGTAAATCCTCCGCCCATTGGGCATCGAAGGTTCGAGTCCTTCCCGGCGCACCAGAAAGGAAATTGCAAGTTTGAAAGATTCGCCTCGCGGAGTTTATCCGCCCTTTCGGCGGACTCGGCGACTAATTTGTATTCAATTTTGGGGGTAAAAACGAATTCACGATTTCGCATTTTGGGAGAAGAAAATTTTTTAATCTTATGAAAATAGATTGGTATAAACATTACCTTGAAAAAGGTAAACCTGTTCTTACTAAAGAGAGTTTGAAAGAAAACTTGAAGCAAGACCAAGCGTTTCTCAAAATTTTGAGAAAGTTTGTGCCACCACCTGCTAAAGTTTTGGAAGCTGGTTGCGGTCTTGGTAGAACTTGTATCTCGATGTCTCTCAAAGGTTATCGGATAACAGCGGTAGATATTGATGAGCGAATGTTGAAATTGGCGAGAAAAAGCGCGAAAAACTTTTCTCAAAAAATAACTTTTAAGAAATTCGATTTTTTTAATCTCAACAAACGATTTAAGAAAAACGCTTTTGATGCCATTACTCATCAAGGTGTTCTCGAGCATTACCCTGTCGTGAAAATCAGAAAAGCAATTAATGTTCAGTTGGCTGTCAGTCCCTTTGTTATTTTTTCTGTTCCAATTAGCTCCAAGTATAACAAGAAATATTTTCACGACAGGATATATCGTAATATTTGGACTCCAGATTTTTGGATAAAAAATGTTTTGAAAAAATACAAGGTGGTTTATCATAAAGTTGTGAGAGATAGAAAAGATAGTTTGGTTATTGTTCTTAAAAGAATTTAAGAGTATGCCGCCAAAGAAAAATTTGTCGTGCCTGAGGCAGGTCCGCCTCTGGCGGAAAATTTTCACCCAGTAGGTGATTCTACTGAATCAGCGGTGCGGCTCCCCGATACCATCCGCCTTCTGCGGAGCTACGGGGCAAGCCGTCGCATTTCCGTCCGCCAGCTGGCGAATTCGCGGGGGGAATTCTCCGCCACCTGTAGCGGCGAAATGCGTTTGGACTAATTCAAGAATACAGCACTAACCCAAAAACCAGCAACTTTTGTTGCTGGTTTTTGGGTTTGCTATAATCAGAGAGGATTCGAACCTACAAATGATATAATTTAAGATATGCAAAATCATCCGCAAAAAGAGTTTATGATGAAAGCAATTGAAGAAGCAAAAAACTCGGCTTCTTTGGGTCAATATACGATTGGAGCTATTATCGTGGATTCGAATGGAGAAATTCTCGCTGTTGAGCATACCTCCACTCATTCAAGCAATGACGCGACCGCACACGCAGAGATAAGCGCAATACGATCGGTTTGTAAGAAATTGAATAACAGGTACCTTTTTGGTTGTTGGCTCTATACCACTCTCGAGCCTTGTCCTATGTGCATTTCGGCCGCTATTTGGGCGAAAATTGATGGGGTAGTGTTTGGTGCAACAAAAGAAGATGCGATTGACTTTGCTAAAGGTATAGAGAGTTCGAAATTTAAATGGAGACAAATTGATATTTCTGCAAAGGACATAGTTGCAAAAGGGGACCCCCACATAAACCTTGTTGAGGGATTTATGCGTGACGAGTGTAAGCCTCTTTTTAGTTTTGAAAAAAATACCGAGTAACAAGAATAATTCGAAATTCGGCCACTCCTGCGCACACTTCGATAAACTCAGTGTAAACACAAAAAAAGAGCATATAAGTGCTCTTTTTATTTTTAATATTTTCGCTTCATCAGATTTCGAATGGTTTCCCCGATAATAAGATGACGGTACGGTATCTTTTTCAGTTCCTCAATGGTTTCATTTAATCTGTCGGCGGGGATAATCATTTTTCCGAGGGCCTCAGTAAGACTACAAAGTCCTCCAGTTTCAAAAGACGCACGGCGTAGATTCTCGTATTTATTGTTTTCAGAAGCCGTTTTTTCGATTTTTATAAGGTTATCAAAGTGTGTTTTGATTCCCTCAATGATCGTTTTTTAATTGTGTCAATGGTCAGATGAGTATTTTATGGACTATGTTGATTATTAAAATAGTTCAAAATGTATCTACTTCCGTGCACAAGAAAAATACGCTCGGAGAGCGTATTTCTTAATTCATTGACTCAGGAAAAATTTCTTGGAAAAAAGATTTAATTCCGAGTTCTTCCTCTATGCGTGGCAATAATGTTCTGCAACTAGAGTCGCCCGGCATGGCAACCCCAATAGAGAAACCATTCACCCGCTTAGTGTAATTTATTTTGACACTTTTAGAAGATTACTGTGGGCAATCTTAGTCGGAGAAGTGATATAATAAAAATATGGGTCACGAAAAAATCTGGCAGAAGGTATTGGGCAACGATGAAAAAATAGAATATGAATTTTCCGTCGGTAATAGATATATCAAGTTCGGTCTTGTGGTTTGGGGAATTATCGGACTACTTCTCTTATTTCCCGTCGGTTTCGGAGTGATCGTCCTACTCATAAATCTTTTTTATTTTGGTTTTTATCTGAAAACCGCGAACGCATTTGCCTTTACCAATAAACGCGTTCTCATTCATCGTGGCTGGCTTTCGACGCACACGATAAGCGTTGATTATTCAAAAATTACCGACATACACATACAAGAACCGTTTTTCGACAGAGTCATAACGCAGACCGGAAATATCGCTATTATTACAGCAGGAACAACAGCGGATCAGATTATGTTGCAACACATAAGCGATCCCTACAAAGTCAAAAAGAAGCTCGACTTACTAAGGAGTGGTCAGTGACAAAAACTTCTCTGTGGCTATTTTAAAATGGCTGGAATAAAACATATAGAATTTTGGGTATCTGATTTGAAAAAATCACTCCCTTTTTATGGAGAGTTGTTTTCTCTGATCGGATGGAAAAAATATAATCCGAACGGATTCCGGTGTGACATAACAAAGATCTATTTCAAAGAAAAAGAAGTTTCCTTCGTGGAGAATATTGGCCCGCGGCATATTTGTTTTGAAGCGGATTCGGAGGAGGTGGTAGAAGCGGTTGCAGGCTTTTTAAAGAAAGAAGATGTTCTGGTCATCCGAGGGCCGGTCGAGTATGTGTATAAGGGAAATACAGCATGCACCATTGATTTTAAGGACTTGGACGGGTATGTCATTGAAGTCTCCACGCGATCGCATAAATAATCATTTATTTCTTATTCTAATGTTCTTGAGAACATTAGAATAAGGATGATGTGGTATACTATGGATATGAAGAGCAGGAGAAACCGGTCGGTGTTTCACCGATTGGAGAAGGTGTGCAGAGGGGCGGGTAATCACCGTCGCATTGAAATTCTGTACCTCCTGAAGCGGAAGCCAAACCTTTCGGTTTACGATATCGCCGAGGAGCTCGGGTGTAACTTTAAAACAATCTCCTCGCACACGCTCCGCCTTGTACAATCGGGACTCATCGATAAGTGGTCTGACGGAACCTCAATACGCCACGGGCTTACACCACTCGGGGAGACTATTCTCAAATTCTTAAGAACATTAGAATAGATGAGTGGGGAGAGTTGTTACTACAACTCTTTTTTGTTAGAATTGGGGCATAAAACTATGCGCACACTTACGAGAGATATTGGCAGTCATGTGGGGGAGGAGATAGAACTTCAGGGTTGGATTGATACTCGTCGCGATCACGGCAAGTTGATTTTCATTGATTTACGCGATCGGACGGGCATCGCTCAGGTCGTTTTTTTGCCGAATGAAAAGGAGCTCCACGTTTTCGCGGACAAACTGCGCCCCGAGTGGGTAGTCTCGCTAAAGGGGAAGGTGCAGGAGCGCCCGAAGGGGATGGTGAACGAGAACATTCCGAGTGGTAAGTATGAAATAACAGCGACAGAGCTTACCATCGTTACCGAGGCGAAGACCCCGCCCATCGACGTTACCGGCGACGGACGCGAGATAGGGGAGGAATCAAGAATGAAATATCGCTACCTCGACCTGCGCCGTCCGCGGATGCAGGAGAATCTTCGCATGCGCGCAAAGATGAATGCGTTTATCCGTCGGTTCTTGACTGACAAGGAATTTGCCGAAGTCGAAACGCCCTACATCAGTAAATCAACACCAGAGGGCGCGCGCGACTATCTCGTGCCTTCTCGCATCTATCCCGGTAAGTTCTACGCGCTCCCGCAATCTCCTCAGCAGTACAAACAACTTTTGATGGTTGCGGGCTTCGAACAGTATTTTCAGATTGTGCGATGCTTCCGTGATGAAGACACGCGTGGTGATCGTCAGCCGGAATTTACACAACTCGACATTGAAAAAAGTTTTACGTCCCAAGAAGAGATTTTAAATCTCATTGAAGAGCTTTTTACCGCGCTTGTGAAGCAACTTTATCCGGAGAAAAAAATATCCGGGAGTCCTTTCCCGCGCATTTCGTACAAGGAAGCGATGGAAAAATATGGGTCCGACAAACCCGATCTTCGCAAGGACAAAAATGATCCGAACGAACTCGCATTCGTTTTTATTGTCGATTTTCCCGCGTTTGAGTGGAAAGAGACGGAAAAACGATGGGATGCCGTGCACCATCCTTTTACACAGCCGAGGGTCAGGGATGTTCTCGATTTCAAAAAGAAGTTCAAAGAGGACCCCGCCGCGATTTTTGCGGACCAGTACGATCTTGCGTTGAACGGCTATGAAATAGCGGGAGGTTCAATTCGTATTCACAATCCCGCTCTTTTGAAGGAAGTCTTTGAAGCGATGGGAAACAAGCGAGAAGAGGTTGAGGAAAAATTCGGACACATGCTTGAGGCGTTTTCCTACGGCGTTCCTCCCCATGGGGGTATTGCGTTGGGGCTCGATCGTTTTGTTGCTATTTTGCAGAATGAGCCGAATATCCGCGAAGTTATCGCGTTTGCGAAAACGGGCGACGGGCGTGACCTTATGATGCAATCGCCGTCGGGAGTGAGCGACGAACAACTGAAAGAACTGCATATAAAAGTTGATACAAAAAAATAAAACTATGAAAGATTTTACTTTTCCGGTATTTAAAACAAAAGTGGATGGCGCGACACAAACGTTCGCGTTGGAAGATCCCGTTGAGCGACGAAAATACTTTGATTTGAAGGTTGGGTCGGAGATCGAGAAACTCAGAGATTATTTGAGAGAAGGTACATTTGTTGCTTTTCTGCTCGGTCCCAAGAACTCGGGAAAGGGGACGTACTCAAAACTTTTTGCGGAAGCATTGGGAGGAAACAGGACCGCGCATATTTCGGTAGGTGATATTGTCCGCGACGTTCACAAAAGTTTTGAGAACGAAGGGGAGAAAAAGGAACTTATGGAGTATTTGGAATCTCGGTATCGAGGACTTATACCTCTTTCGGACGCGATAGACGCTCTTTTGGGGCGAAGCACAAAAAATCTTTTACCGACAGAGCTTATTCTTGCGCTCGTCGAGCGGGAGATAACAAAAGCGGGGAAAAAGGCGCTCTTCATTGATGGATTTCCGCGGAGTCTCGATCAAGTTTCGTATTCGTTGTATTTCCGGACGCTTATGGGATATCGCGATGATCCCGACTTTTTTGTTTTTATTGATGTTCCCGAAACCATCATTAACGAACGGATGAAAGGACGAGTGATTTGTCCCATTTGTCACGTACCCCGCCACCCGCTTCTTTTGAAAACAAAGGAAGTAGGCTACGACGAAGCAACGAAAGAATTCTATCTGAAATGCGATAATCCTTCTTGCAACGGGGCGCGTATGGTGGCGAAAGAAGGCGACGATCTCGGCATCGAAGCGATTCGTGATCGCATCGAGGTGGACAGGGAAGTGATGAGGACGCTTTTGAAGCTCGAGGGAGTTCTGAAAATATATCTCCGCAACGCCGTTCCTGTATCGGAGGCGAAAGAGAAAATAGATACTTATGAGATTACTCCCGAATATCGTTATTCATACGACGCGGATAAAAAGAAGACAATAACAACAGAGGAGCCGTGGGTGGTTCCCGACGAAGAGGGAATCCCGTCTCACAGTTTATTACCGGGAGCGGTGGTGGTATCCCTTATCAGGCAAGTTGCTGAGGCACTCAAATTATAACCGCACTTTTCCACAGGTCTGGATTTTCAAAATGTGCTATACTTTAAGTAGATCCCGCTTCTAAGATTCCGGATCAAATATTGAAACAAAGGGACTTCTATATTGATCGGTGCGATGAGAGAACTCAAAAGAGATTTCCTGAACACCAACTGCGAAGACCCACTTGGCTCTAGGCCGGGAATCAAACAGGCGGGGTTTTAGGAAAGATGCCCACTTTGGATATTAGGGTGATATCAATAAAAAATGGGCGTTTTTCCTTGCACTTTGTGTTATTGCCGCGTAGAGCGGTTTTTTTGTCGCAATTTTTACTCCATTCTGTCAATTTTGACGAAACGACTGAATTCTGCCAGAATGGATGGATAAATCCTATGGACACGATACGCCCCTCAAAATTGAAGCTGGGAGATGTTGTAGGCGTCATTTCTCCTTCCAGCCCCGTTGTTTCAAAACGGGAGCTTTCACGCGGGCTCAAAATCCTTGAATCTCTGGGTTTTAAGCCGAAACTCGGACCGAAAGCTCTTGAGATACACGCAAGCTACCAAGCGGGAACCCGCAAGGATAGGCTCTACGACCTTCATTCAATGTTTGCCGACGATGAGGTAAAGGCTATCTTTTGCACGAGTGGCGGATACGCCTCAATGCAGCTTTTACCCGATATCGATTGGGAAATCATTCGGAAAAACCCGAAGATATTCATCGGTTATTCGGATATAACGACGCTTTTGATTCCCATGTCTGAGAGGACAGGTCTTGTCACATTCCACGGTCCGATGATTCAGGGACTTGACAAAGATACGAAGGGAGGAAGATATACTCTGAATAATATGAAAAATACGCTGATGAAGAATCAAACGGGGAGACTTCCTGCGTATACAGAATGGAAGGTATTAAAGGAAGGAAAAGCCGAGGGGACTCTGATCGGCGGAAACTTGAACGTGCTTCTAAGCCTCATCGGCACTCCCTATGAGCCGAAGTGGGATGGGAAGATACTTTTTTGGGAAGAAGTGGATGAAACGATAGAGGGACTCGACAACTATATGTGGCGCCTTCGCATCGCGAAAGTTTTTAAAAAGATTGAGGGAATGGTGGTTGGAAAAGTAACCAATCTTCAATCTATTGAAGAAGAAAACGACAAACTTGCCGAACTCGACAAACCGCCGGTGCTTGAGGATGTTATCCTGCGAGCGACCGAAGGGTACAACTTCCCGATTCTTTTTGGTGCCGATTTCGGTCACGACGTTCCGAGCGTTACACTCCCAATTGGTGCAAAAGCATTAATTAATTGTCCCACACCGCGCAGGGTTGGTGCGCTTTCCATCGAGGAGAAATATCTGGAATAAGAGGGTTCCAAAAACAGGGGGGATACTCGAATATTTGAATACTTGCATTTTTACCATTTTTGTGGTATATTGAGGATGTTATAATAAAAGTATGTTTCAGTGGTTAAAGAAATATTTCATTCCCCACGAAGGAAATGATCATCAGCCGCACATTCTTCGAATTCAATCGATAGTGGTGTTCTTTTCGGTGGTTCTTTTTCTTGAAGTAATATTTCTCGTACAGGCGCTTTTTATCACTACCGGAGCGAGTTATTTTTCCGCAATTTTACCTAGAGCGGTGACAAGTCTTACCAACGTGCAACGTTCGGAGGTAAGAGAAATGCCACTTGTGCAGAGCACGATTCTCGCCGAGGCTGCCAGATTGAAGGCGGAAGACATGGCGACCAATGGATATTTTGCGCATATGAGTCCGCAGGGGAAAACCCCGTGGTATTGGTTTCAAAAAGTAGGGTATCACTTTCGGTACGCGGGAGAGAATCTTGCGGTAAATTTTGTGGACTCCGGTGATGTGGTAAATGCTTGGATGGCGTCCGTAGACCATCGTGACAATATATTGAATGCAGATTTTACGGAAATTGGGGTCGGTGTGGCAAAAGGAGTCTATGAGGGCAGACAGGCGCTTTTTGTAGCCCAGCTTTTCGGTACCCCGCTTTCCGCCGAGATTGCAAACGGGAAGGAAACGGTTGTTGCGTTGAACACACCGAATATTCCTTCTCAGGCGCAAGTTTCGGAAGGCGGTGCGGAGGTAAAAGGTGCCTCGGGAGTAACGGAAAATATTCCCCCTGTCGTCGCTTCAACTTCAAAGAGCCCGTTCTTTATGGAGGAGATTTTTGCTAGCCCGCACTCAATGAACATTTTTCTTTATTTGGTGCTCGGGACTATCGTTCTCTTGGGGCTCGTACTTACTGTATTCGTGAAAATAAAAATTCAACATCCACCGCTCATCGCGCATGCGGCGTTGCTCCTTATCGTGCTCGGATCGTTTCTGGTTCTGAATCAGTATCTTTCACTCGCACACGCTCAGATTTTTTAGCGGGAGAGCAGCGTACCGATTGCGACGAGTGCGTTGAAAATAAAAAATAACCCATTCGAGAGGATGATGGGTTTTTCCTTGTGCGCGAACCCGTAGACGACCCATATTGCGGAGTAGACCGAGTAGCTGATCCATGTTTCGGGAGAGACTCCGCTTGTACTTTTTGATTCCCATACATTCAATACTTGCGGGAGTGTCATGAGAGGACCAAGCACCCCTGTGACGTAAACCGTACGGTCAAGCCATCGCTTCCATGTGACTGGATGAGGATATGCCTCGAGTTTTTTTGATGCTTGTTTCCGGAG
>Ga0075962_101_pt1 | contig 26155 bp, 29 predicted proteins | sample RifGroA2_FD_67957 | JGI IMG/M metagenome (GOLD analysis project Ga0075962, IMG submission 67957) | Parcubacteria (Jorgensenbacteria) bacterium GW2011_GWA2_45_13 | reverse complement strand
GGAGCGCTATTGAAACAAGCGCTATTATCAGCACCACGGCGAGAAGAACCAGGTATTCAGTTGCGCCCTGACCTTTCATGTATCCCATAGACAACCCCCATTGAAAATCTTATTCGAACTGGACTGCTTTTGCAATGCCAAACTTTCGAGGTTACAATATAAAAACTTTCCTGTGTGCTTCGGCGGATGGAATTCTGCGCCCATAAACTGGGCAGCCGGCTTTTGCTGTGGTGAATGACCCTTCTCGGAGACCATAGCTATTTCTGACTTGCCTCCCAACTCCTTGCCGGGAGGCAAGGAGGCTTCCTATGAAAGAAAAACCCAAGCCCAAGAGAGATTGGAAGAAATACGAGGCTGAGCTTGACAGGAGAGCCGCCAAGAGAGCAAACTTCCTGCTCAGGAGGCCAACAAAGGTGCAGCTTGGCAAGGAACTTGCGAAAATGAACAGGGGCAAGAAAGGGAGAGTCTTCGAGATACCGGAATCCGTCATTGGCTTCTCAATGTTCATCAAGACTTCTTTTGACATGACTGACCACGACATGGCAAAATTTCTCAAAGGGATTTTTGGCAAGGACATCCCAGTCAAGGAGCTGGACCACCCCTCAATAGTCAAAAGACGGCAGTATCTGAAGTTTGAGGTTCCTTTTGACATCAGCAATGAGAAGCTCGAAGGAAAAACAATCTACTTTGACGGGACCTGCATGCGGCTTGGCAGGGGAGGGAATTACCGAAGCAAGAAGTATGGCACAGAAGTGAAATATCTCAGGATAGGCGTCTTTACTAACGATAAATGCAGGGTAATTGACTTTACCATAGGTGATGAACATGACCCTGAAGTTGAGATGATAAGGGAGAAGCTGCCTCAGATTCAGGCGTCTGGCGCAGCTGCATTCAACTCCGACGGAATAGGGTCTGCCAAGGACATTGTTGTTGGTCTGACAAAAGCCGGGATAACGCCCATAATCAGGGCTTCCGCGGCAGTGGTTAAAAGCAAGAGGAACGCCCCTCCGCCTGAGCTTTGCGTTAGAAGGAAGAAAGAGGACGAAATTATCTGGGAGGACTACGCAAAGGCCCAGGCAGATTACCAGAAGTGGAGGAAGGAAACCGGCTATTCTATGAGGTGGGTTTTCTCAGAAGGCAGGTTTTCTGCCCTCAAGAGAATGCATGGCGAAGAAGTGCTTTGCAGGACTCAGAAGGCAATCCATGATGAAATCTGCACTAGGCTCATGCTTCTTGAGGGGGAACTACCCCAATTTTGGGCGTAAAGAATTGTTTTGCAGCGTGAGCTGTAGCTCACGCTCGGATTTGTTCACCACAGCAGCCGGCTTTCGCAAGAGAGGAATGGTTAAAATACAAACCTCCCAAAATGCTGCCATGAAAAAGGAGACATTTGTACTGGCGCTTTTCCTCCTGTGCGCCGCTCTTCCGCTTGCCCAGGCTGCATTCACTGAGAAACTGACCGTGCAAGTGTATGACCAGCTCTTCCGGCCCGTAGAGGGGGCTGAAATATACGCCGACTACCAGCTTAATTCCGTCAGCGGCTACACCCGGACCGCGCCCAAGAGCACGAATGTTAGCGGGCAGGTCGAAATCGTAATCACCAATTATGAGGAAATCGAAAGCTCGACCAAGTATTCCTATACCCTTTTCGTCAAGTATGGGAACACGGTCAATTCCACAGCGCTTACAGCGGAAGCCAACCGCACCTCCAATTCCCGGGTGGTCACGCTTAGGGTGCCTGCCTACTTCCTGTTTGTGTATGTGAAGAACCAGAAGGGCTCGCCCCTGAATGCGCTAGTCTCCATAGACCAGAAAAAAAGGCAGACCAACCAGGTGGGCCTTGCCCTTTTCCAGGTTCCGCGCGGGAACTTCACAGTCAGGGCTGAGAGCGCGAACTCGATAGGATCGGCAGTCGTGAGGAACCTGGAATCCGACCAGACGCTTTCCATTGAAGTCGGGATTTACAGCCTCGTTGTATTTGTGGCAGACGACAACCGAAATCCGCTGCAGGCCACGGTCGAGGTCGAGGGCTTTTCAGAGGAAACGGACGGGCAGGGGATTGCATCATTTGCTAATCTTTCGATGGAGGCCCCTTCTGTCATAGTCAAGCACGGCGACAACTTCAGGCGGTTCACCCCCAACCTCCGCGCCAGCCCAAAGCTAGAAGCAGTCTTTGACCTGCACAAGCCCATCATCAAGGAGCTGCACGCCACGGTTTCGGATAGCGGAGTGGGCACGATCAGCCTTTTTGTCGAGGATCCCGGCACCCTTGCAACAGGAGTGGAAAGCGTCTCGGTCACCTATGAGGCGAACGGGGTGGAAAGCAGCGTGCCTGCATACTCGATAGGATACAACAGCTTTGAGGCGAAAATAGCCTCCCAGCTCCCGAACACGCTGGTGAAATACCTGGTCAGGGTCACGGACAGGGAAAGCAATACCGTTTCCGAAGCAGGAACATATATTGTGTCGCCAGACGTACCCGTATCCCCGACCAATACGACCAACGGCCTTCCCAAGCTGCCGCCATGGCAGCCGGGAAACCTCCCGACCGAGGCAATAATATTGGGCGTGATCGTTGCGGCAATCATAATTTTTGCAGCTGTCTATTACATGGTGAAGATGAGGAGAGTAGCCCCGCCTTCCTGAAGCGCCTGGCATGGATTTGTCTTAAAAATTGCTATTGCCATTATTAGAATTGCCAAAATAAGAAATGGTGGCGGTCAGATTTCGCTTCTGCGAAATGCCCGCCACCACATTAAAGACTTTTTCTCCTCCTAATCCTCTCGCAGGGGTGGCGGAGCCTGGTTAACGCGCCAGACTCAAGATCCCGCGAAAGCGGTTAAGTAATCTGGTGACTTAGGTCATCGAGAGTTCAAATCTCTCCCCCTGCATTTTCGAGCGTAGCGAGAAAACGCCCAGGACCACTGCGCGAAAGCGCAATAGGGCCTGCATTTTTTATTCTCCCTGCTGAATTGGCTGGCATGGATGATTTCGCCCACCTTCTGCTCGGCTATTTGCTCTATCGTTTCATGAGACTGTTCGGGGCAAAAATTGGCAGGTTGGAGCTCGCGCTCATCCTTGCTGGTTCTTTACTGCCTGATCCGCTCTGGAGCCTGGGGATCGTAAGCTACGCGGCAGCGCACACGCTGACCTATTATTTTGCGGCATGCCTTCCCTTTGCTTTTTTCAGGAAAACCCGTCTTGCTGCATTGGGCGCTGCAGCCGCAGTCTCCCTCCACATAGTCGCCGATTCGTTCATGCACAAGCGGGCAACCGTTCTTTTTGCGCCTTTGTCGGACTTTTCGATAATCGGCACTTTCAATTATTATGACAGCTACCTTTCAATCGCTTCTTACTGGCTAGTCCTGCTTTGCCTTTTGGCGCTTTCGCTCTACCTTGAAAAAAGGAAGTCCGGAAGAATTTCACTGCTCATACCTGGCTGAGGAAATTCTGCAGGATTTTCTCCCCGTTTTCCGTGTGCCAGACTTCTGGGTGGAACTGGACCGAGAATATTTTTCTTTTTGCATTCTCCATTGCCTCCACCCCGCAGGTTTCGGAGTGCGCCAGCCTAACAAATCCCGGGGGCATCGCAGCCACTTCGTCGAAATGGGATACCCAGGCATTGAAGGATTTCGGCAAACCTGAAAGGAGCACGCCGCCCTCATCCACGACGATTTTTGAAATTCCGTATTCTGCGCTCTTTCCCTTGACCACTTTTCCGCCGAGGCTGTGCGCAATGAGCTGGTGGCCGAGGCAGATCCCCAAAATGGGCATGCCTGATTTTTTTATCTGGTTCGGAATGGAATGGAAATTGTCCTTTGTCACAGATGAGGGGCCGCCCGAGAGGATGATGGCTTCTGCTGATGAAAGCTCTTTTTGAGAAACGTCCTTGGGCACGATTTTTCCCTCGCGCGAAAGATCCCGCACGCTGCGCCATATAACGTGCGAATACTGGCTTCCCATGTCAACGATGAGGATTGGCATTGCATTCCCTCTTACCAGGTTGTACGCGACAAGTAATAATAACCTGATTTCAAAGCCGCTCACATTACCTTTATATATACATATTACCACACTATTCACATGCGCATATATGTTCCAGAGATAGGCAAGAAGGTTAATCTCAGCGCTAAAGAGAAGCGAACGCTCAAACAAAGGCTCTTTGACTTCGGTCATGGTTGCTTCCCTGAGCCACCGATTATGGGAGGATTTGTCAACCAAAAAAAGCACATTGCCAGAATGAAGGCTGAAGAAGAAAAAATCGTCCTTGAAAAAAAGAGAAAGGAAGCCGCCGAGGCTGCCGAAAAAGAAAGGAAAACGCCAGCAGCGCTCAGGTTGAGGCTTGAGAATGGGGAAAAACTAACTGTTGAAGAGTACTTGGTTGCAGTATATGATGTTGAAGCGCACGTAATGTCATTGGCCATGACTCACCTTTCGAGACTTAAGGATCTGTTCGGGAATTGTACCGGATGTCTCGAAGGGAAGAAAGTTCTGGACATCGCATGCGGCTCAAGGACAAGCTATACTGATTTCGGCATATTTTCAAAGAAGGGAAACCTAGAGCCATGGCTTTGCAGGGCATTGCACAAATGCGGAGCCAGGGCAATAGGAATGGATATTGGAAATAATGATGGCGAGCCGTTTGAGCATCATTGGGCGGATTTAACGGAAAAAGGGACCCTGGGCAGGCTTTTCGGCAAGACGCATGACTCATCTTTCGATGCAATAGTGGTCAGCATGCTCATTGGCGAATTGTCCCCTATACTTCAGATGATGACCAATGAAGCGAAGCGGTCTGAGATGAAGAATGAAATATTTGCTGAAGCTGTAAGGCTGCTGAAAGAAGGTGGATGGTTTCTTTATGAATTTGATGCATATAGAAAGGCAAATGGAAAACTAGTTGCAGATGGAACGCCCAAATACTGAGTGCCTCTTTCCCCGTTTACTCAAGCTCGACCGTGGCGGGAGGCTTGTTCGTTATGTCGTAAAGCACCCTGCCCACGCTTCGGATTTCGTTCGTGATCCTGGTTGAGATTTTCTGCAGCACTTCTGGAGATATGTGCGAGAAGTTGGCGGTCATGCCGTCAAGCGAGCGGACCGAGCGGACCACGACCGTGTACTGGTAGGACCGCTCGTCTCCCCTCACGCCAACGGTCTTGGTGGGGAGGAGCGCTGCGAAATACTGCCAGGGCATGTCGATTTTCCCATCATGAGCGGCCGATTCCAGCTCCTCTTCGACTATTGCGCAAGCCTCGCGGACTATCGCCGCTTTTTCAGGGGTTATTTCCCCGACTATCCTCACTGCAAGGCCAGGGCCTGGGAAGGGCTGGCGCTCAGCAATATCAAAAGGAAGCTTGAGTGCGCGGGCGACTATCCTCACCTCGTGCTTGTACAGGTCACGCAGCGGCTCGCACAGCTTCATGCGCATCTTTTCAGGCAAGCCCCCGACATTGTGGTGCGACTTTATCCTGTCGCGGCTTCCCCCGCCGCTTTCTATCCAGTCCGGCGCGATCGTCCCCTGCACCAAATAAGAGGCGCCCCACTTTTTCGCCTCTGACTCGAAAACACGGATGAATTTTTCGCCGATTATCTTGCGCTTGCTCTCAGGCTCCTCTTCTCCCTTGAGCGCTGAAAAGAAAATCCTGGCTGCATCGACAACAGCGAGGCTGACTTTTGCCTTTTTCATGGCTGCTTTTACCTTTGCCGCCTCGTCCTTGCGCATGAGCCCTGTGTCCACGAAAACACAGCGGATGCTGCCGCCAAGCGCCCGCGAAGTCAAAACAGCAGCAACCGAGGAATCCACCCCTCCCGACACCGCCATGATCGCCTTCCTGCTTCCGATTTCCTGCCTTATCTTCAGTATGGACTTCTCTATGAAACTGTGCGCGTCAAATGACATTTCAAGACACCCTACTTCCTGTGCTTTTTCTTGCCCCTGAGGTAACTGATGGCAGCTATTGCTATTGCAGCAACGCCGACCACTGACAGGAATGCCAGGACGACGAACAAAAGTGCGCCACCGCCGCTGTCCTGCTGCCCAGGCCCTTGAACCGGAGGCTGGGCCGGCTGCAGCTCAGGCGCAACTGGCTCAGGCTCCTCTTCTTGCTCCTTGCCAACCGCTGCAGTGACCACTGTCTGGCTCTGATAAGTGAACTTGTACGTTCCTGCCTCAGCCGCGTTTATTCTTGCCTTGCCGTCGCTTCCGGTATTGATTTCCGCCTTGCCCGAGGGCGTTTCCACGGATATTTTTTCGCCCGAAAGCGGCGCTAATCCCTTGGTTATGGAAACCTCGATTATGGAAAACTGCTTGACACTGCCGGGAGCGGAAAGCACAGGCAAATGCTCTTCTTCTTCCTTGAATTTCTCAAGAGTGGGGCTTAGCTCGATGAAATCCGCAGCGAGGAGATACGTTTTTTCCTTCATTGTTACGAATCCAGGAGCGATGAATTCCAGCTCGTATTCGCCTTCAGGAAGGAAGGACATCAGGTAAAATCCGTGGGCATTGGGGGCTGCCCTTTTCACAATCAGCCCGTTTTGGTAGGCACTAACCGATGCATTGGAAAAGTCAGATGGCCCGAATATCTGCCCGTAAGCGCTTGCATAGGAGATGAGCTGGCGCATGGTGAGCGTGATTTCGGTGTTCCCTTTCACTTCCACAAGGGAGACGTGCAGGGGATATGGGTACCTGCGAAGCTGCATGAAATAGCTCCCGTCGCTCAGGTTGAAGCGAGCGTAGCCGTCTGAACCGGCCTTCTTTTCCTCCAGGACAACTCCGCCCGTCATGACAGACACGTTCGTGCCCACTGCAAGAGTGTCCTGCGTGACAGTCACCTTGACGGCAAGGGTAGATGCAGACGCGATTGAAACGAGGATTGCGAACAGGATGAACATGCTTGCCGCTCTCACGGATATCACCAAGCAGTCTTCCAATGCAATGAATAAAAACCTACTTTACGATCCGCCACATGAATTCGAACTGCCGCCGGTAGGCTTTGGCAGCCTCCTTGTTCTTTATGAGCACCACCACTGGCGGCTCGATAAACCACATGAAGATTGCAACCTTGTTGCCGTAGATCAGCGTGGTTGCCGGTCCGGAAAATTCCCGCGGTATTGTTTTGAATTCAGAGTATTTTGACGGCAACACCTTCTCGCCCTCTGCATAAAACTGCCTAGCCCTGATTTTTCGCTTTTCCCTCTCATGAAGATACCTTTCTGTGAATTCTGGGAAGAGGTAATACATCCTATCAGTAGCTCCGAACCCGACAAAATCCTTGCCCTCTTTCAGAATGTCGCTCATTACTGTCTTTATGCCCTCCCTCCCCTCGTAAGTTTCTATGGTTGGCTTTGGTTCGTATGATTTGTAGACCTTGTCCAGTCCTGGCATGATTTCATGCAGGATTTTTTCCTTTTCCGTCAAATAGTCTTGCAACTTGCTTGGCGGCGCTGCCCTGTAGTACGTTTTGCTACCCCTCAGAACATAGCTGACCAGACCTTTTTTGACAAGGCTGCCCAGCGAGTCATATATGTTGGTTCTGTCCTCGTGGGAGAGCTTGGCGATTTCGCCAGCTTTTGCCTCTTCCATCTGCAGAAGCGCTAGGTAAGCCTGCGCCTCGCGCTTTGAAAGACCAATCTCAGTCAGTTTTGCCACATCCACAAAAAGTTCTTGCTGCTAGTCTATTTAATTGTTGTGTATTTTTACACAACAAATCATCATATTCCTAGTACGAGACCTATTTTAGCCATGGCATCAACCATGGAGATGGAAACCAGAACAAAAATCGCCTCAAAAATATGCCAGGGGCTATCTTCCAACAAGTTCTCCAGAGAATTACCGACCAATGAAAACGAGCTTCTTCGTAGACTAGATTCAGATGTGCCCGCCCACCTCCTTGGTCTTTGGGGCGGCTCAAAGGAAGGGAACCGAAACAGGGCAAATAAATCTGATGCAGAAAGTCTTGATTTTGTCTATAGCGTCAGAGGGCGTTTGGCAGAATATAGTGGAATGAAGGCGAGCGCTAGCCTCCTGTTCTGCGATATCCACCATAAACTGGCAAATGGCAGGCAAGACAAGGAAATTCGAGCTTACTTTGAAAGCCTGAAGCCCTTAGTTGAAGAGAGGGGGTTTGAACTGATAGGCTTGCAAAGCGTGGTTGGCAAAGCCCCTGTGCTAAGAAACTATATTGACGATCATTCTCTTCTTGCGGCACAGAAAATACTCTCAGATCAGCGTGTTCTTGAAAAAACAATCAAGTCTGCGAAGAGACACTCGCAGCAGATAGGTTCTGGAACTGCGCCAGGAAAGGTGGTGGAGATTTACGTGGCAATTGAAGTTTATTTTCTTCACGAAGTAGACCGCATTTTCCACCATTTGCCGATTTTTTTCTCATTTAGCGACCCAGAAGTGCAGAAGCCCATAGCCACCGCCTCGGAGATTCCCATGTTCCACTTCCATTCCAACTCAAGAAGGAGGCACGAGTGCCCATGGTACAGCTGACTATCTATCGCCCCAGCATGAAACCCGCGCTTCCTGGAGCGCCCCTGATTGCCAGATTGGGACGGTAAATGCGTACCTTTCAGCATCCGCCCCTTCGCCTTCGCAAGAGGAGGCTGAAGTGAGAGGTGAGTACGCCTCGATGCAGAGCCCCGAAAGCTCTGATGCCGTTTGCACTTTTTCCTGCAGGCTTCCATCTGCAAAAGCGTGCGATTTTGAAAACACTATTGCAGCGTCGCTGCACAGGAAAAAATCCTGCGGGCGGTCTTCCTGGAACCTGAAAAGCGGAAGAGAGGAGGCGGCGATGAGAAGCAGGAATACCGCAGTAACTGCCTCAAGAGACAGGAGATAGCCGCTTTTGAGCTTCGCATCGCGAGCACATGGTACCGAAAGGGACTCAAGCGAAATGAGACGGCCGCTTTTGAATTTCATCCTAAGCACGCCTCCAGCCTGACAATTTCCCCATTGAGAAGGGCGAGCCGGGCGGAGCAGAAGACCTCTTCCCCTGCCTCTCCTTCCCATTTTGAAAAAATCTCGCCCTCCCTTCCGCCCACCGAAACCTTAGCGTAACTCTTAGCCATTTCCTTGAGCATTCCCTTCAGGTCCAAATCCAAAAGCCGCGAAAGGTCAAGCTCGTTTACTGATGAATGGCCTTCGGTGCCTTTTGTGATCGCCTCCTCCACAAGGAAGGATGAGAAACGGAGCGAAACAAGGGAATTTGAAATTTGCCTTGACTCTTCGTCCGCAGAGGCACCGGCATGGGAGGCAAGATAGGCAAATGAAGCGTAGGCAAAAACGACTATCACTAGCGCGAGGGCGGCATCAACCGAAAAATAACCCCTAAACCGGCTCTGCTGCGTTTCCCTGCACATAAAAGCCACCTGACTGGCTTGCCGAAACCCTGTGGAAAACGTATTCTGAAACGGACGGATTTTTTTGCGATCGGATAGACTTCCCATCTTGTGAAGGGGTTGCGCTGAACCCCTGGCCGATGCGCATGGACCTAAGCGAGCCTGCCGCTTCGTCAATGGAAAGCGCCTGGTAAGCAAGGGAGTGCCTCTCCGCTGACGACAGGCAGGAATCGTGAAGGCGACTGCCGATTTTTCCCGCGGATAGCGTGAGGAGCGAAAGGATGGAGAGGAATGCAGCCATTGCAAGCAGGGCCTCAAGCGAGAGCTGGGCTTTTCTCATTGGAACAGCACCTCATAGGAAGGTGGTAGGGCAGCTGCCCTTCCTATCGCGTATTCTGGAGAATAAAATGAGAAGCCCATGTCGTAAAAATGCGCCTTTTTCTCCAGCAGGGCAGCCTCGAATGACCCTGCGCATGCGGAAATCGGGAGCGCACCCTGCGGAATGACCGCCCTTTTTTGGATCGTCATTCCTTCAGAAGCCTCGGCACGCATTTTTTCAGAAACAGGCCCGCACCAGAAAACAGCGTCGAATCCTTCTTCCTTCAGGCTGGACTGGAATTCAAGCGTGCGGATGAGCATGGCGGACCTCACCCTTTGTCCAGGCTCACCCCCGGATGCCAAGGAGTCGCGCAGGGCTATTGAAGCCGCATCGGATATTGCAAGGTAATAGGACTGCTTTATGGCCACATCAAGGACAAGGGTTCCCCTGTATTTCTCATAGGAGCGGTCTGGCGCCTGGCTTGATATGAGGGAGCCTGAGGAGACCAGGGCAAGGAGGAACACAGAACCTAACACAAAGGACAGGAAGCCCTTTCCCATCATGAAGGCATCATGCCTGAAGACACCTGCTTATGAGAGCTCTTCGATCAGTTTCACCAGGTAGGCAGTTGTCTTTTCGATGTCATCCAATGAGCAGACCGCCACATTGGAATGTATGTAGCGGGTGGGGACGCAGATTGCTATCGAGGGGATGCCGCCCTTCTCGCCGTAGACGCTTGCGGCGTCCGTGGCCCCGCCCTCGATCACCTCGAGCTGGTGGTGGATCTTGTATTTTTTTGCAACCGAAATGCATGATGACTTAAGCTGCGAGTCCGCCACATTGCCCCTGCCGCCGGCTTCTACCAGGCAGATGGCAGGCCCCCTGCCCACGTGTATGAGCGCCTCGTCCTCGCTCATCTCAGGGTGGTCGCCTGCTATTGACGTGTCGACTGCAATGAAAGATGAGGGCTCCAGGTTGTAGGCTGCGATCATTGCGCCCTTGCCGAACGTGGAGACTTCCTCCTGCGCGGTCCCAACAAGAACGATATTCCTGTTCTTCACCCTTTTTGCGATTTCCAGTATCACGTAGCAGCCGACCCGATTGTCCAGGGCCTTTCCCGTGACCAGCTTCCCGTTCAGGACCTTGGTGGAAAGGTCGAACGATATCGGATCGCCTATCCTCACGCCCATCTTCTCCGCGTCCTTCCTCCCCCTTGCCCCTATGTCGATGAACATGCTCTTGTTGTCAATCGCGTTCTTCATTTCCTCGGCCTTCATCATGTGCGGCGGCTTGCTCCCGATAACCCCATACAGCCTGCCCTTTTCTGTCTGTATTACCACGCGCTGGTTCACCAGCACCCGGTTGTCAATGCCCCCCACCTTCACGAACCTTATGAACCCCTTGTCGTTTATGAATTTCACCAGCATGCCGATCTCGTCCATGTGCGCGCCAAGCATGAGCGGCTTCTTTTTTGCAGAAGGCGAGCGGGCTATGACGTTCCCGAACCTGTCCATTTCCACCTTGTAGCCGCTTTTCCTAAACTCTGCGGCCATTATCTGGGCTATTTCGCTCTCGTGCCCGGGCACGCCGAAAGACTCTGTTAGCTTTGAAAAAAGCTGCATGTCAACCATCTGGTATCACCTCTTATTGCGCTTGTTAGAAATCCCGCCAAAGGTTAAAAAATCACCTGCATGGATTTTTTAGAAGTGGAAACCGCGGTTTCCACTTGGATAAAAAGGAAGGCTGATCAAACTTCGAGTTTCATCCCGTCTTCTGCGACCGAAACATTCTCGAAAACCGCCTTTGCCTCCCCGACCAGCTGGCTTGCGTCCTTGTAACGCCCGGAGATGTGAGTCAGCAGCAGTTTTTTCACTCCTGCCTTCTTCGCAATTGCCGCAGCCTGCGCGGCAGTGGAGTGCTTGGATTCCAGCGCCTCCTCCTTTTTGTCCTCGGAAAATGTGGCCTCGTGTATGAGCAGGTCGGCGCCCTTTGCAGATTTTGCAGTGGCGGCGCAGGGCATTGTGTCAGAGGTGTAGGCGATTTTCTTGCCCGCCTGGCGATAGGTGACGTCCGCAAGCTTGACCGGCTTGTCCCCTATCTTCAGCTTTCCCTCCTTCATTATTTTGGTGAACATCGGCCCCCTGATGCCGAGCGATTTTGCCTTTTCCTCGAAAAAACGCACCTTTTCCTTTTCCTGGAAACAAAAGCCCAAGGAACCCCGCTCGTGCGCGGTCTTGAATGCTGCAACTGTAAATTCTCCGAAATCCTGCTGGAAATCCTCGTCGATTTCTATTATTTCCACAAATTCCTTTTTGCCAAAGGTCGCCTTGCTCCCCTTTGGCCCGTAAACCGCCAATTTCTCCTTGCGCTCGTTAAGCTTCATTGTTTCCACCAGCCCGAACACGCCAAGAAAATGGTCCAGGTGCAAATGCGAGATGAAAATCGCCTTCACTTTCATGTAGGACAACCCGAAGCGCATCATCTGGCGCTGGGTGCCCTCAGCGCAGTCCAGCAGGTAAATGTCGCCTTCCCTTCGCACGGCTATTGCGGATAGGTTTCGCTGGATTGTGGGCACTGCCGCGGATGTTCCCAGGAAGGTTATCTCAAACATGGGAAGACTAACGCACGAGCCAATATAAAACGCTGCCGCCCCGCTAATCCTTGGAATTGAGCAGGTAGGCGCCGGTTATTATTACCACGATCACGAGCGCGACAATGGAAATGAGCGTGTTCTTCCTCAGGAACTCTATGGGGTCGCGCCCGTCGCCTTCCGGCTTGAGCGTGTCCAGGAAGTTGCCCTCTGAAAAGTTTTCTGAAAAGTTCAGGAATGCTCCCTCCCAGCCACCCTCTTCGGCTGAGCTGTTGCTCTGGTTGGGCTGGAAAATCTGCTTCAGGGATTCAAGAAGTCCGCTTGTCCCTGCCTCGCCAGAAAATCCCTCTTCGGCTATTTCGGACTTCAGGGTGATCGCAGGGGTTTCCCGCATGCCCTCAGTTGGCAGCACCATTACCGGTATTTCCGCATAAAGCACCGAAGTGTTGGCACAGGTGCCGTTCACCACTTCGCAGCGAAGAAAGCTTTCGGACCAATTGGATTTCCCGCCAAAAGCAAGCGGGAAAAAAGCTGAGGAATTGTTTTCCATGCTGGCTGTAACTTTCACAGCGATCGAGCGGCCCTCAAGTCCTGCAAGAGATGAGTCCGGAACAGCCCAAGCCGCGCGAATCGACCCGTTGTAAAGCACGCCCGGTATCATGTCCTGAAAATCCAGGTCATAGCTGTATTCCACCAGCTTTGAAATTGAGGAGAGGTTGCCCTGTATGCTGTCGGTGAATGAGACCGAGAGCAGGTATGCTAGGAAAAAGCCCCCAATGAAACTGGCCATGAAATGGAAACGAGCAGGAGATATTTAAGCTATAGGGTGGACTGAACCCCCATTTGTGGACACCAAGTTAAGCTTCATTCTTGTTTAAAAACACCACTTCAAATTCGTTTGGCGGCACATATCCAATGGATGAATGCAGCCTCTTTTTGTTGTACACCTCCTCGATGAACTGCTTGATGTCTGCGCATGCCTCATCAAATGTTCTGTATTCCTTCATGTAAACCTCCTCTGCTTTCAGGGTTTTCATGAAGCTCTCTGCAAAGGCATTGTCATAGGGGTTGCCCCAAAGCCCCCTCTGCTCACTTTATCTTCTGCTTCCTTATCCAGCCGACATTGCTCCTATAAAAGTCGCGGATGTCGTCCATGTCGTTGAGGAGCATGAGGGGCCGCTCGAGCGAAAGGCCCCAGGCAAGAACCGGGTAGCGGCTGCAGAGCGGAAGGGATACTTCCGGCCTGAAAATCCCGGCGCCGCCAAGCTCCAGCCACTGCTTTTTCTTCTCAAAGTAAACCGAAACTTCGAGCGAGGGCTCGGTATAGGGGAAGTAGGAGGGCTGGAAGCGGATTTTTTTGAATCCAAGCTTGCGGTAGAATTCCTTCAGGCAGCCCAATAGGTCGCGGAAGGTCGCCTTTTCGAAGACCACAATGCCCTCCACCTGGAAGAATTCGGCCAGGTGCTTGTAGTCTGTTGCCTCGTTCCGGTAGACTTTCCCGATTGAGAAATATTTCTTTGGCGTTTTGCCTTGGCAGTGTCTGTAGAGGTAAGCTGCCGACACGGCGGTTGTGTGCGTCCGAAGCACGGTTTTTTCCGCGTTTTCCTCCAGCCAGCTGCCGCCCCAGCTTTTTTCATGGACTTTCTTGACTCGGGAAACCATTGCCTTGTCAGAAGGCAGAATCGATGCGGCTTTCAGGTAGAACGTGTCAGCCAGGTCCCGGGCAGGGTGGTCCTGGGGCTGGAAAAGCGCGTCGAAATTCCAAAATGAAGACTGTATCTCCGGGCCCTGCATCTCCTCAAAGCCCATTTCCACGAAAATGCCTGCGATTTTCCTCTTCAGCCTGGAAACCATGTGCCGCTTTGCAATCGGCGGGATTTCGACAGGCGCGGAAGCGTCGTATTTCCTGAAGGATGACTTTTTCCAGGAGCCTGAAAGGAGCATCTCCCGGGTGAGCAGGTTGATTTCCTCCCCCCTGCCCCCTTCGCTTTTCAAAGCAGCCGAAACAGGCTCGAGACATAATGTTTTGGCAACAGTGGCCTGTGCAAGCTTTCTCTTGAGGAGAACCGCCTCCTCATCTGATGAGATTTTTTCCCCATCCGAAACCTTGCGAAGGGCAAGCCTCAGATGGTATTCCCCTTGAGGGGCATTGAGAAGCTGAAACGAGCCCTGCTTGAGCGCCACCCAGCCGTTCTTCATAGCCCAATTGACGCCTGCGGACTTTTCCTCTGGGGAGAGTGAAAGCGCGCTTTTTCCCTGCTTGGCGCATGAGAGAACCCTTTCCTCTGGCAAGCCAACCGAGAGGCACCTTTTGCCGTCTTCCGTGAGCCTGATGCCCCTTTCCTCCTGGTGGGTCACTTTCGCCAAGCCCTTTTCCCTCAAGTTTTCCGAAAAGGACAGCACTGAGGAAAGCGGGATTCCGGATTTTTCCGAAAGCTCCTGCGCGGTCATTTTCGAGCCGAGATACGAAAGCATTCTGGATTCGATTTGGTGGAGGGCCATGCTTCACCTGCTTATCCTGTTGAAACCCAAGATGGAGGATGCTGCAATTGCAAGGAGGAATATCGCGGGAAACCCCTGCGGGCCCAGGAAGAACTGGACCACGAAATTCTGCGAGCTTTGGAAGAAATCTATTACTTCGCTTTCGAGCGGTGACTCTATTTCGTAGCTGAACTGGAATTTCGAAAGGGTGTCGCCCTGCCAGTTGAATATTCTTGTCGAGCCCGTGTAAAAGCGCAGGTTGGCGGACTGGTCATAGCGGAAGCTCTCGCTTTCGTCCTCCAGGTTCTGCGGAAGGCTGGAAAAGTAGATTTTCTCGGCTGCCTGGGGTATTGAAATGGAAATCGTTGTCCCTGACGGGAGCACCAGGTCGCCGGTCTTGGTCTGCTCAAAGGAGAGCGCATCCTGCTGCAACGAGTACTTTGCTGTGCGGGGCTTGTAGCGGTCGACCTTGACCAGGCCCGATCCGTTTGCGCTTGCAGGCACGGCATAATCTATCAAGACGGTTGCGCGGCAGGTGCCCACAAAGGAATTGCAGCTCTCAAGCGACTGGGGGATGACGCGGATGTTCGTGATGTCCGTATTCACTCGGGAAATGTGGTGGCGCATCTCGGAAAGCTTGGTCCGGTTCTTCCAGGTGGCAATGTCCGAGTATGCCGCGCGGGTGGCCTCGTAAAGCTCGCGCGAGGGAGTGCCCGAAATTAAGAGGGCAATCTTCTCCTCCACATTCGCTCCCCCGTCCCTGTTTATGTTCACCTGCACCTCAAGTGACCTCATGGAAAAATCGGCATAGGTGACTGTGGAAAAAAGGGCTGCTGCAAGCAGGAAAGCCGCCAATTTCAACGTCGGGCGCTTCATGGGAAGCTTTCGGAGTAACATGTATTTAAATCTGAGGCGGAAAAAATGTAAACATGCGATCGATCGTGTATCTTGGGCATTCGTGCTTCCAGGTGCGGCTGGGAAACATCGTCATGCTTTTCAATCCGGCATCGGCCGACCTTCTGGGGGGGAAGAAAAGAATGCAAAAGTCAGGCCTCAACCCGCGCACGGTCCGCGAGTGCGACCTCATATTCCTTTCCAACGAGGATCCGGCAAACTGCGAACCGGACACAGTGAAGGAGATTTCCGAGCGGGCGTTTTCTTCAGTGGTCGCGCCCAAGCCCGCGCTTGCAAAGATCGGGGTCTCGGACCGCTTCAAAATAGACGTCAGGACTGGCGACAAGTTCTCGGTAAAGGGAATCGACATTGAAGTCGTGAAGGCGGTGCACCCCCAGGTACAGTATCCGGTTGGCTACATTGTGAAAGGCGACGGGCTCACCATCTACCATGCAGGGGACACGTACAGCTTTACGGACATGGCAAGGATAAAGTGCGACGTGGCACTGGTCCCGATCGGCGGCGGCTCGGTGATGGACCCTTTTGCAGCAAACTCCGCAGTCAAGGAGATGCGGCCCAAGGTGGCTGTGCCCATGTGCTACAACACTTTCGAAACGATACAGCAGGACCCGAACGAGTTTGTGAATGATTTGGGCGGGCTCACCAAGGGAGTCGCCCTCAAAATCGGCCAGGAGATACGCCTTTAAAATGCGTTCTGTTTCAAACTAACTTCTCTTCGGAGGGATAACATGATAACCAGCATAAGAATAAGCAAGGTCGAGGCGACAAGGAACAAGGAGGACGAGATTTCAGGCCTCAACGTGAACATTTCTGTGGACTCGGTAACCGTCAAGGGAAGCGACATCGCAATCAACTTCAACTATTCCGTTGCCTATGCAGAAGACGTGGGCGAGCTCAAGATGTGGGGCGTGGTCACCTCGCGCGAGGACGCGAAGATGTCCAAGGAGATCGCGGACAGGTGGGCAAAGGAAAAGAGGCTGCCCGACGCGTTTGCCGAACTTGTGTTGAACGCGATAAACTACGCCTGCGGCACCAACGGAGTGCTTGTGGTGAGGGCAATCAACCTTTCCCCGCCAATAATGCCGCCGCGGATCCAGATAGGCAACCAGCCGCCGGGCAAGAGCAACTAGTTTTTTTCGATTTTTCGTTTTTCTCTTCCCCTTACTGGCTTTGCACATAAACTAGACGCTGCACATAAATCGTTAGTATTGCACACAATTTTGTTTTGATTGCACATAAATTGGCAGGGTTGTACGCAAACATCAAGACAGTAAACCTAACCTGGGCTTGCTACACGGACAGTCGCCTATATTAACGGCCCCGCACCCACGGCTTTTTAGATAAATAAGCCTCTGAATATAAAAGCAAGTCCGTGGATAAACATCAAATAGATAAGCTCGGAAGACCAACAAGCCGGGCTTAGAACTCCCCACTTAATGTGGAGCCATATGGGTGACTAGATGGATATTGTCACAGAACGCTCTAAGATGCTTGAAGACTACATAAAAAATAACCCCACACAAATAGTACCAGAACTCAAAGCGCCTGTCTTAATAGGTGGTCAAAACCAGTATCTTCCAGTCTATCGCATCCCTCTTACGCTACTCATTTATAACATACGAAATGGGCGTTTTAGTGCCGAACTTCTCAAGAAAGAAAGCGATTTGAAACGTAAGCTGGATCCGACGAACAAACAAGATGCTAAGATCCTTCAGGAGATTCTCCTCCAACAAAAAGCAGAAGAAACTGAGAATCTGATGAATGACCTAAAAACACATGGTCAGCTGGATCCGGGACTTGTGACGTTCGATGGAGCGGTCATCAATGCTAATCGTCGCATGGCTATACTCTCCAAGCTTCATGTTGAGACAGGTGATGACAGATATGGTTTCCTAAAAGTTGGAGTTCTGCCAAAGACCGTTAACGAGAAGGAACTTTGGCGTATCGAAGCAGGCTTACAATTTGCAAAAGATTTTCGACTTGAATACGGACCTGTAAACGAGCTTCTTAAACTACGAGAAGGAGTAAAAAGTGGTCTCACCTTTACAGAAATCTCTCAATCACTAGGGGGGAGATTTACTGAAAAAGAACTTCAGGGACGGCTTAAAGTCCTGGCATTAATCGATAGTTATCTAGAATCTACGAACCAACGTGGGCAGTATATTAAATTCCAAGGCCAGCGTACGGTCGAGCTATTCAACAGCTTAAATGATAATGTTGTCGAACCGTTATCTAAAAAGTACTCAAAAAAAGCAGCTGCAGAAGTTATTCCCATCGCCTTCCGTCTAATTGAAAGTGGAAATGTAACTTACCTAGACCTCCGAAAACTAAGAAGTGTCATGTTAGATAAATCTGCTCATGATATCTTGGTAAAGAATTTTGAGCCAGAAAATCGCAAATCGCTTGCCCTAAATGATCTTGTTGACCGTTTCCAGATAGCGAAAGAAATCGTCGACGCTAAGGATGAACAAACTAAGCCGAAACAGCTTGTTGAAAAGGCAATCGCTTTGATAGGTGCTATTGACCCTAGGAATCCAGTTTTGCGAGATAAAGAAATGATCAAGTTGCTGGAAGATCTACAATCTACATTAGGTGTGCTGTTGGCTTTAGCGAAGCGCTGATATCATGGCCCTAGACGTTATCAGAATTTCAGTAGTTAATGGAGTTATACTACTAAATGCAGAAGAAAACTCGCCCATACTCGACTGGCAACATAAAGTCTATCTTGTCAATATAATTGGTTTTGAACGTGTTGAAGGGACTTCTGTTCTTCAAATAAATGCTGGCTCGGATATTCTAAAAAAAATCCATGAGACTTTGGACTATTTGAATGAAAAAGGGATAAAATTCGAACTCGATCATAAAGCCTCTGAACTAGCCCAAGAAGTTTTCGATGAACACAATAGGCTTGAAAAATCCAAAGAAGTCGGTTCTGAATATAAAAAAAATCGCGTTAATACATTAGTTATCCCTCATTTCCAACGAGTACTGAAACCGTATCAGATTCCTGCGGTGGCACATCTTTCCGCTTTAGAAGGAGCTGCCAATTTCTCAGTTCCTGGGAGTGGAAAAACCACGATTGTGTTAGCGGCTTATGCAATATTGAAAGAACAACACGAGATCGACCATCTGATTGTGATCGGACCACGTGCGTGCTTTATGCCATGGGAAGACGAATATGAGGCTTGCTTTGGTGTGAAACCAAAAACAGTAAGAATCTCTGGTACCAAGTCAATCAGACCCACATTATACCAGCAAGCAGTAAATGCCGACTTAGTGCTGCTATCTTATCAGATGGCTGCTAATGACCAAGACGAGATTGAAACCCTACTTAAACAATCAAAAGTAATGCTGGTTCTGGATGAATCCCATAACATCAAACGATTAGAAGGAGGTAGATGGGCCGAGGCTGTTTTGTCTTTGGCACACTTCGCCAAGAGGCGCGTAATCCTTTCAGGTACTCCAATTCCTAATTCAATACAGGATATCTGGAGCCAAATTGCTTTCTTGTGGCCAAATGAACCTGTATTGGGGGAGCGAGAACATTTCAAGTACCAGGTAGATAGGGATTCAAATGCAGTAGAACAGCAAGTTCGAAGAGATCTGGGACCGCTTTATTGGAGAATACATAAGCGTGATTTGGGTCTTCCGAAACCACATTTTCATCGCATCAAAGTCGAACTTAGTCTTTATCAATCGACCATATACCAAGCATTGGCTGCAAAGGTGTTGTCAGATGTAGTTCATGCACCTGAAGATCGAGTAAAACTTCGGTTCTGGCGTAAGGCTCGTATGGTTCGACTTCTGCAAGCGGCCACTAATCCAAGCCTCTTAAAAGAAAAATCGCCAGAATTTCACATACCCCCTCTGGAAGCTTCAGGACTTTCAGTAATGGAAATTATAGATAATTATTCGACTTACGAAAAGCCAAAAAAACTACTAGTGGTTGAGAAACTGGTAAGAAATCTTGTCTTAGATAAAGGTGAAAAAGTCGTTGTGTGGACTAGTTTTGTGCATAATATCGAAACTCTACAGAAATTATTAATGGATCTGAATCCAAAGATTATTCACGGAGGCATACCTACGGACGATAAAGAGGATGATGAAGTTAACAGAGAAAAAATTATTTGTGAATTTAAGGATCCTGATGACCCATGTAAATTATTGATAGTCAACCCTGGAGCGTGTGCCGAGTCCATTTCGCTCCATAAAGTATGTTCACATGCAATCTACTTAGATCGTACTTTCAACGGTGCACACTATATGCAATCACTAGATCGTATCCATCGCGTCGGTCTTGAAAAAACAGATCAGGTTCATTACTGGATAATCATGTCTAAGAACACAATTGATGAGGTTATTGACAATAGATTAGAAGAAAAACAAGAGCGAATGTTGAGAGTTCTTGATGAAGATTTCAGTGTGCTCAATTTGGACGTCAACGAAGAGGATTTCAGCGAAGAAATTGATGAGGACAAAGATTTTGCGGCAGTCATTAAAGCGCTCAAGAAGGAAGTAAGGAGCGGAAAAAATGATTGACAGGCTCGCAGAATTAAATCGAGTTCTCATAGCAGCTTCTACTCTTGCCGCCCCAGGGCAATCAATTAGCCAAGCAGCAGTACTAAGGCAATGTGAGTCAACTGTCATCGAGAGTACGATTCCAGACCATAAACTTACTATTCATTTTGCAGAAACAATGGGGCTGATAGTTACGAATACTGATCAGATGATGATCACTGATATAGGCAAAGATTTCGTGACTTTGAATCCCCAACACACCTACGAATTGACTCTCGATCAAAAGCGCATGTTGATTCGAAGTCGATATCTCTCAGGCATTAATCGCCTTAAAACTCTTCAAGTGCTGGAATGCTTCACGAAAGCATATGGGGCACAGACTTTTCAATGGTCTGAATTTGACAGTAGCTTGCCCATGAGGGGTGGACAACAAGTAGTTGAACATCTTCTTCAGTTAGGTCTGTTAAAACGCCGTGAATCCACATTAGAAGTTAACGACGAATATGTTGAAGCTGTAGCAACACTTCTGGCTGAAGGTATAGGTCGAACTCTGGAGTCCATTGAGGAATGGCTTGCTGAGAAAAGAGAGATAGGAGATATTGCAGAGGAACTAATGCTTGCTCATGAAAAAGAACGCGTAAGGAGGGAGGGAGGGAGAGTTGAGTGCTTGTGCATCAATCATGTGAGCAAACTACGACCTGATGCTGGATACGATATGGAATCTTTTGATGGGAAAAGCCAGGGGATGGCTCATGACCGTTTCATCGAGGTCAAGGGAGCAAAGAGTACTAAGGTACACTTCTACATGAGCGACAATGAGATTAAAGTCGCCACAAAACTCAAAGAGAAATACTGGATCTATTTTATTGGCGGCATAAATCCAAAAGCCAGAACAGCGAAGAACAAGCCGATCATGCTCCAAAATCCCATTGTACGTATTCTAAAAAGTTCTAAATTCAAAATAACTCATAAAACCATTCTCGTCGAAGAAATCTAACGGAAGAACATCTAGGTTTTGTGTGTTCATTGTTCTAATTGCGTTTTCAAAGTATTTAGATTGTTTTTTGCAATTCGATAATACTGTTTATCCAATTCGATACCAGAATAATAGCGACCCAATTCAATTGCAGCAATTGCAGTTGTGCCTGAACCAATAAATGGATCAAGTACTGTATCGCCTTTCTTTGAAAGCAGTTTAATGAACCATGCCGGAAGCTCTTTTGGAAATACAGCACTATGGTTATGATTATTGCAAACTGGTGCGAACATCAGAACATTGTCGGGAAAAACTAGGCGACGTCTTTCCCAATTTTTTAAGTTCCTTCCAAATCCGCTATTAGTAGCCGATGATCGTCTTGTCAAGTCATTTTTTGAAAGATTTTTCATTCTTTTTTTTGCCCAATCACCAATTGGAACCTTTACTGTACTTTGATACATCTTGAATTTTTTTCCCTTGGTGAAGTGTAAACATCGCTCCCATGCATCTCTGAACCGATTGGGCCACTTTCCAGGCATACATGTTGTTTTGTACCAGATGTACTCTTCGGTCCAGTGCCAATCCTGTTTTTTTAGCGCTAAAATTAGTTCTAGAACATAAGTTTCACGATCACCGTTTGCACCTTCCTTAATATTAAGAATAAATGAGCCCCTTGGCTTCAGTACACGGTATAGCTCCTTAGCAATTGGCAAAAACCATTGGACATATTCATCTGGTTTGACTCCCTCATAAGAATGCTTTCTCCTATTCGAATAAGGGGGAGAAGTAACTATTAAATCTACAGATTTAGACGGGTAATTCCTAAGAATTGTGAAGCAATCGCCGCAAAAGAGTTGATCCTTAATTTTCATCATAACAACCAGTTATTACTTTATTTTAATACTTCAGTTCAGCTATTCGCATTCGAATATGGACTCAGATCTTTTCTTTACGGCTTTGTCTTCTTTATTGTTCCGAGTTTTAAGGCCCATTCGCCCCCTTTGGTATCTCCAGTTTTAATCCATAATTTAATTGCCTCTGCAATCGCCCTACTCATATTACCCTTTTTCATCCCAAGCCGGTTGGCGACTTCTGCTCTGAATGAACGGTCTAAGTTATTCGATAAAACTATCTGCATCCTTCCCATATCAACACATATACACATATCCATTTATAAGCATTTTCCTTCAGAATCCTAGTTGTGTGTATATGTGTATGTGATTTCCATGGATGAAATGGTCGAACGAATCTGTAAATTCTGCGGCTCTAATGACGTTGTTAAATCCGGTCTAATAAAGAGACCTCGATGCAACTACCAGATTTTCAAATGTTATAATTGCGGAAGATACCCGTCCAAGAAAATAGACACTCACCCTGTTGTCGTGCCTTCAATCATCCCGCCCTCCGAGCCAAAGCCCTACAATTTCACTTGGTCAGACTACAATCAAGCTCAGATGCAGGAAAAGCTCCTTTTCCTTGACATTTTGCATGAACTCTGCGCCTATATACCTGAAGAGCCCTCCAGGGTTGGAAGGCCAAAAGCGGCGCTTTCAGATATGATGTTCTCTTGTGTAGGGAAGGTTTACGAGCAACTTTCATCCAGAAGAGCCACATCTGACCTGGAAATTGCCCATCAGCGCGGTTACCTAAACCATACACCACACTTCAATACGGTCCTAAAGTACCTTGGAGAGCCCATAATGACCCCTATCCTGGCCGACCTCATCCAGCTGTCATCCATGCCTTTTCGTGACCTTGAGGAGACATTCGCGGTGGATGCCTCCGGTCTATCAAGTAGCTTCTATTCTCGCTGGCTAGACTATCGTTATGGCAATCTTGACGGAAAAGAGGGGTGGATACGTGACTGGATCAAAATCCACCTGATTTGTGGTACCAAGACCCAAATCGTAACGCACATTGTAGTAAGCGAGGGCAAGCGTAATGACTGCCCCTTCTTCCCAGAACTTGTACAACAGACAGCCAAGAATTTCAGAATACGGGAAGTTTCTGCTGACAAGGCATATTTAAGTCGAGAGAATGTCCAGGTTGCTTTTGCACTAGGAGCAGCACCGCTGATTCCGCTCAAGGTAGATTCCTCTCGCAAAGGTCATGGTTTCTCTGCATGGAAAAAGCTCTATAGATACTTCCAGCTTTACCGTGAGGAATTTTACCAACACTATCATCAGAGAAGCAACGTCGAGAGCACATTCTCCACATTGAAAAGAAAGTTTCAGAGTAGACTCATGCTCAAGAGCAAGGTGGGCCAGATAAACGAAGCTTTGTGTAAGGTGCTATGCCACAATATTTGCGTCTTGATACAGGAAGCCCAGGCAAACAACGTCCTAATTGAGTTAGAGAAAGACGTACCTAAATTTGCTAGTCTGCACACAAATTCAGCTCCAATTAGCCAAGATGGCTAATTAGTGTGCAAAGCCCCCCTTTCTGAGCAATTTTTAAACACTTCGCACAACAGCCATTACCTGGGGTGAGATAATGAGCGAAACGGTGAACAAAACCCGATTAAAAACCATTCTAAAAAAGATCACGCCAAAAAAATTTCGTTCCAAGATCCCCCTATTCATGAAAGAATACACTGGCAAATTGATGCTGGACGCTGCTGAAGCCTATCTGAAGAAGCACACTGAGGGCACCAATAAAAAATTTCAAGTATCAGAAGAAATGAACGACAGCAGGATAAATGATGATGTGGTCCTGCCGCTTCTTGATAAAGTCATCAGGTATGTGTGCGTTACATGTGAGGGGGACAACATCAGCATGGGCATTTACACGAGAACTTCAGAAATTGCCGGCTTTGTTCGCACAAGAACTGTCGAGGATGCAGGTTTTGTTCGAGTACTTTTCAATGGAAGGCATCCACAGCCCGGAATCATATTTGACACTGCCGCGTGGGGGGATAAAGACAGGGCGAAGTTCTACACTTTGGAGCAGGATGCAAAGAGCCTCGGATGCGAGCTTTCATGGCATAGGGGAACCAGGGAAGTTTCCTTGGAATTTGAGTTTCCCATCACGAAAAAAAAGAAGACATATGAGGTAGTTGGCGGCATCTGAGTGCGCTCTTGAGGGTCTCGTTTTAGCTGCCACCAGTGAGTTTTCTTATTGTTCAGAGCCTGTTTGCGCCTGTGTAAAGCGCCCTGAACAGCGAAAGCGAACTCCGCAGGGCGAATGCGAAAGAGGGCAGCATGAGTATCACCGAAAGGGAGTCGGGGGCAATGGAATAAGCCCACCAGTAGGCTGCGCAGAGGGCGAAAAAGAAGACTGCGCCAAAAAAGTGCCCCACTGCCGCGTACTGCGCGCCCTTGCTGGAGCGGACGATCATCTGAAGGAGCGAGCTTGCGGCAGAACGCGCATTCACCAGGAAAAGCGCCGAGGAAATGAAGAAGCCCGCGAAAAGGAAGACGAAAAAGCTGTCCAGGAACGACCAGTCGGGCGTCTGGGCAAAGAAAAGCCCGAGGTAGCAGATGACCGAAACGATCACGAGGATGGTGGCGTTTTTCGAGGTCAGCGCCATCTGCTCGCGCGCAGAAAGCGAGTCAGTGCGGTAGGAAATTGAGGGCAGCCGGTCCACCACATTGTAATAGCGCGAGCTTTCGGCAACCGCGCGGCGCATGCCAAGGGCTGTCGAGCGCAGCAGCCTCAGGTTCTTGATCGCAAGCTGGGGAACGCCGTTCTGGAGCGCGTTGTATATTTCATTCTCCCTCCCCACCAGCCAGGCTGATACGAACGAGCTTGCGATTATTGCAAAGGCAAAGCTGCCCAGGAAGCCAGGCTCGATAAGGCCGCCCGAAATGCCCTGGGACAAAATGAGAAGGGAAAGCTCAGAAATCGGGAGGAATGCCGCGGCGCAAAACGAGGCGCTCCTGCCAGTGTAGCCCACGAAATAAGAAGCCACGCCAGAGGAGAAGAAGCGGACTGCGATGCCGATAACTATGAAGAGGAAGAGGAGCCCGATGTTGGAGAGCACGGCAGGCACGCTGACCGCAAGCCCGATCGAGAAAAAGAAGAAGGATGCGAAAAGCGAGTTGAAGGGCCGGATGCGCTCCTCGATTTTCCTGGATTCGCTTGAGCCTGCAATGGTGCTTCCGGCAAGGAAGGCGCCTACCGAAAAGGAAAGACCTATTCCTTCTGAGATATAGCCAATGACCAGCACCAGGCTCACAGTGGCAAGTATGAGAAGCTCGTCAGAGTGCGAAACCAGCGAGAGGAAGCGTGAAATCAGGCGCGAAAGGACAACGTAGGCGAATATGAAAGTGAGAACCACGCGGACAAGCGAGATGGCAAACGAATATTCGGTCGCCCCTATCGCAGGGTGTGCGATAAGGCCAAGGAAGAAAACGGCGAGCAAATCCTCTATTATGAGTATGGAGATTATGAACGGGGTTTCGGTGCGGCGCATCTTGCCCGACGCCTCGAGGAGCTTGATTATTATCGGGGTGGAGGAAAACGAAAGCGCCACGGCCACCAGCGCAGATGCAGGGGCGTCAAAGCCCATGAGGGAAAGCGACGCGTAGGCGGCAAGGTAGACTATCCCGATTTTCACTGCTGCGGCCAAAAAGGTGAACAGCCCCAGCTGCGCAAGCTTTATCGCGGAAAACTCAAGGCCGATGCCGAAAAGGATGAGCGCAGAGCCGAGCACCGCAAACACGCTCACCAGCGAGGGCTCGGCGATAATCACGTTTCCGAATTCCAGCCCGAACAGGCTCATTCCCGCAAGCGGGGAGAACGGGCCCATCAGTATTCCCGCAACCAGGACGCCAAGTATGTTGGGAAGCTTTAATCTGTCGAAAATGAGCGCCGAGAGCATGATGACTGTCACCGAGATGCCCACGGCTAGAGCTGCTTCCATAGGCTAACGTATCAGGTTTCAAATTTAAAAAGAAAATTGAACAGGGTGCTTAATGTCCTTCCTAGAAATTCTGACACCTCGATAAATAGGATAAAGTTCCTCCTATCAGAAGAAGGCATGATTTCCCTTAGAAAAATCTCCTTTCTGGTG
>Ga0075962_103_pt2 | contig 26973 bp, 34 predicted proteins | sample RifGroA2_FD_67957 | JGI IMG/M metagenome (GOLD analysis project Ga0075962, IMG submission 67957) | Parcubacteria (Jorgensenbacteria) bacterium GW2011_GWA2_45_13 | reverse complement strand
CGACTAAAGTGTCATTTTGACGCTCTTTTCTATGCTATCTCACATCGTACAGGAAGTGGTAACGCGCTATAAGCGCACTGCGGATGAGGAAACGCCCGAGAGCATTCCCCGAATCCACATTGATGAAGTGGCCTCTCAGGTCAGTGTTTTTTATGAAAAACTGAGGAATGTTGTTGACTACAAAGAAGAACATCTCATTCGTCGTCGATTTATCGACCGCGTATTGCATCGGCGTCTTTTTTTGAATAAAGGGGACAAGTCGGCGGAATCCATTGTAAAAGAAATCATCCGCGCCGGTTATCTCCCGAACGATGCGATACCGGAAACAAAGATTGCGGAGGTGGCGCTCATTATACGCAATTACGAATATTTTGAGGAACACGTTCCGATGTCAAAAAATCGCGCGAATCAAAAGGAATTTTCAGAATGGCTTTTTATCATGACCGCGAGCGCAATTGAAGAAAACCTCTTCCCACCTCGGAAAGAGAACGCGCTCGTAGACATTATGTTCCTTATAATGAAAGAACACCTCGTGATACGGGGCGAGGAGCCATCTGATGAAAAAAAAGATCTCCAGCTTTTTGTTGCCGTTCGTCGCGCGCTTTTGAAGGCGGACGAGGATCAACTTCACTATCAGCTTTTGAAGTCAACCTATCCGAAGTGGGGACACATGACCGATGAAGAGTGCGAAGTGGTTGCGGGAACACTTCGTGTAACAAGAAAGAAGATGAAGAGTATCATCAACGATCCGTTGGGAATTCACTTTTTGAGAACCACCACGCGCTACAGCATGGTCTTCCATCTTATTGGCGATCTTATAGACCGCGCCGGAAGTTTTGAAGATTTTTCGACAATGATTTCGGATATCGATCGCATGGAGAGCGAAATGCGTGAGGCTTATGACAATCGGTTTCGCGTCATTCGTAAGCGTTTGAATCGTATTGGATTCTTGAGCGTCCTCTCCTTTTTTCTTTCGAAGATACTGATCGTACTCGCAATCGAAATTCCAATCGAGCAACAACTTACACATTCGTTCTCTTTAGAGAACACGGTGGTAAATATTCTTTTCCCTCCTCTTTTAATGCTCATTATCGCACTTTCGATAAAAATGCCGAAGGCAGGAAATTTTCACCTTGTTTTCGAGGCGTCCCAGCAGGCACTTTTTGAGGAAGAAAATACGTCGTACGTAATCGAAATTCCGAAAAAGAGAGGATTTCTCGGCGAGGCGCTTCTCAACCTTTTCTACCTCGCGACGTTTGTGGTTGTTTTTTACCTCGCTTCAAAACTGCTTATCCCACTCAGTTTCACCACGGCGAACATTATTGTGCTTCTTCTTTTCGTTTCCGTGGTCGCCGCCGCCGGCGTACGCATGCACAATCGCGCAAAAGAATTGAGTCTCGACAAACCACATACGAATATCATTTCGTTCCTTTTCGATCTTTTCAGCATGCCGTTCGTTTCGGTGGGGAAGTGGATTATTGACGGGCTTGCGAAGTTTAATCCTATTGTGGTCTTGATTAATCTTTTGATCGAATTGCCGTTCCAGCTCTTTGTCGAGTTTGTGGAAAACTTCAACAGATTTTTGCGAAACAAAAAAGAAGAAATAACGTAATATCATTACTGTCCATGAGTCTTCGTATTATCTCATTCAATATTTGGGACCTCCCTTTGTGGTTTGTAAAACGTCGCACCACGCGCATGGGTAAAATAGGCGAATATCTAGCGTCGGCTTCGGCCGATATTATTTGCCTTCAGGAATCGTTTGATGTGAAACACCGCAAGGTTATTCACGACGTTCTCGGAGACCGGTACTATATCGGGAACGGTCACGGTAAAACAAGGAAGATATTTGGACTGAAAACTTTTGATATGACGGGGGGGCTTATTACCTATTCGCGTTTTCCGGTTATTTCGAGTCGTTTTATTCCATTCAGTCGCCTTTTGAATGTTGCGTTCGTGGAGTTTCTTGCCCGAAAAGGATTTCTCGAGACCATACTCAAAACGCCGGAAGGACCGCTCCGAGTCATAAATACGCATTTGCACAAGATAAGCGTGGTGGGATCTTCGTGGATTCACGCGCGCCAGATACAGAAGATTATTTCTTTTTTGAAGAAGGAGGTAAAGATGCCAACTGTTTTTGCCGGAGATTTTAATGAGGATCGGATGATGGAACGGAAATGGTTTGGCGACGTGATACAAGGAGCGGGATTCACCGATCCGGAGAAAAACCGCGGGAAGGCGATTCTCCCGAGTTATCGCAGAGAGAATCCGTTCGTCGATATGTGGCCGAATCGCGTAAAAGTTTCCGAGCGGTGCGATTATATATTTTTCAAAGGATTCAAAAAAGCCGAGGTTGCGTCTTATGCACCTGTTCCAAAAAATCCTCCGCTTTCCGACCATGACCCCGTCGATCTAAAGATTGAGAACGCGGTGCGATGAGCGGAGAATTTGTCGCATTTATTACGAACTACGGTTACCTTGCCGTATTTTCGCTTATTTTTTTGCAGGAGATAGGAGTGCCAAATCCCGTACCAAACGAGGTGATATTGCTTTTTGCAGGATCGCTTGCGGCGATAGGCAGGCTTGATTTTTTTCTTGTGTTTGCGATCGCGGTACTCGCCGACTTTATCGGGACCTCGATTCTTTATTTCGTGTTTCACATTTTCGGCCACGCGATTATCGAAAAACCGCCGAGGTGGCTCCCGATTTCAAAAGAAAAAATAAAAAAACTCGCCGATCTTATTTCGAGGAAAGACCGATGGGGGATATTTGTAGGTCGTCTCATTCCGTACCTACGTGGCTACACCTCGGTTGCCGCGGGGTTCTTACAAATACGTCCCCACATATTTTTGCCGATTGTGTTCCTTTCCGCCGTGCTTTGGAGCGGGGGGTATGTGATTATCGGTAAGCTTTTGGGTCAGCGAGCCGCGAACCTCATTCTCTCATTCGGTAACATTCAGCGTACCGTGCTCTACGTGCTTATAGCCATCGTAGCATTTTTTATCGGTCGCCACATCTATCGGCACTATAAAAAGAGGAGAGTCGTGAAAACGCACGAGGAATAATCGAGAGTTTCTTATTGTTTGCTCCTACCCAATTATAGGACGATCGTCCCATAATTGGGTAGGAAGGGGCAACAAAGGGAATCTATCTATCGACTTGCGATGTCGATAGAGATATTTGACTAAATCTGTATTTTATACTAAACTAAGCACAGCATAAAACTGCGGTTTTATTTTTTAAAATTAATACAGGAGACTCAAATGATAAAAGAGAAATTTAACGGCGTAGGTATATCGGTGGTCCTTATTGTAACTTCGCTGTTTTTAGCTGGACTCGTATTATTTGCAAAGATGGATTCATTTAGTTTTGTAGTACTCATCATAGTCGCCTCCCTTGTTTTTCTTTTTGGGATTGCTTCGGTAGTCGAAGGTGCTTCAGATATGAGAGCAACTCATATAAAAAGAATTCCTGTGGGTATGTATGGGTGTCCGATGTTAGAACTTGGCCCGGCGATGGAATTGGATAATGAGAAATATTATTCAATGACACTTCAGTCTTTGGTTAATGAAAAATCATTTTTTCAAATCCTAGTTCCAGAGAAGCGCTTCAAAATAGGCAAGCTGACTAAAATTGTAAGTATCCAGAATATGCGAGGTGGGAAGATAATTACCGACGTGAACGAAAAAGTACTGGCAGAAAATAAAAGATACAACACGCCGGTAAGCGCACAAGTGAAACCAGCCATTTAAGCGTAATAGCTATTCAAGCGACATATATTATATATGCCGCTTTTTCTTTGTGTTATGGAATCACTCCGGCGGTTTTTGGATTGAGAGATTTGACCTATCTCATATCAAGGTGCTACCCTTATTCTCAGCAAAAATTTAAAAAATAAAAAAGGAGGGATACTGATGGCAAAAAAAGATTTATGGATACCTTTTTTTCTTGAGGGCGTACGGTTCAACGGCATCGTACCGACAAAAGAAGATTGGGGAGAGGTGACCGACCGTTACAAAGAGGAAGGAGGTGTTGAATTTTTGAAACGCGCACGAGCGTTTTCTGCACTGCCTTCGAAAAAGAAAAGGGTCGTCCCACGCTTCGGATTCACGTCCGAACACAAGGGAGCGCCTATGCTTGGTGAATGGGCACGCGAACAGAATATTGAATTATAATTTTTTTACACCCTCCCAATGATGCGGGGTGTATTTTTTTCGGGTATAATCAATAATGTATGGTCAAGAAAAATAAGTATTCTGGATACTTCCCGATTACAAAAGCTTCAGAAGAAACGCAGGCATACAGCAGTGAGAAGCTTATGCGTTCCTTCAAACGCGCCGGTGCGCCGAACACCCTCGCGGAGGAGGTACGTGATCGAGTGGAAAAGGAGCTTTTGCCGAATATGACGACGCGGGATATTTTTGTAAGAGCGTCAAAACATTTTTTAAGCGAAGACCCTGTAATTGCCGCCAAATATTCGTTGAAGCACGCCATTATGGAACTTGGTCCTGCCGGATTTCTTTTTGAACGCTATGTTGGAGCGATACTCCACGAGTATGGGTTTAAAATCAAACTGAACCAAATCATGCGAGGAAAATGTACGACGCACGAGATTGACGTGGTTGCGGAAAAGGGAAACGAGCATTTTCTCATCGAGGCGAAATATCACAACGAACGAGGCGTTAAGTCCGACATTAAGACTATTATGTACACGTACGCGCGCCTTTTGGATATTGAAGAAGTTCAACGGAAAATGGAGAACGGGAAATTTTCACACCATGCGTGGCTTTTCACAAATACCAAACTAACCAGCAAGGCGGCGGTTTTCGGACGATGTCGCAACATTCGTATGACGGGGTGGCGTTATCCACACGGGGAAAGTCTTGAAGAATTGATAGAGGGAAAAGGACTCTATCCGGTAACCATTTTGCCCGCAGTGGAAGGGGAGGCGCGCGAACGGTTTGCCTTGGCAAAATTATTTTTTGTGCGTGACCTTCGCGGGTTTACCAAGGAGCGATTTCAGAAAGACTTCGATCTCGCGCCGAAAAAAGCGTCCGTAATCGCTTCACAGGCGGAACTTTTTCTCGACAGGTTGGATAAGACGAAATAATCGGCGGTAGGTATATGGTATACTAAGCGACCTATGCATACAGTGAAATTCATCCGTGCGGAGATCGTTGCGGAAAAAACGATGCGGTTTTTTTTCGAAAAGCCGGAAGGATTCAACTATGTTTCAGGTCAGTATGCGGAATTTGCCTTTATTAATCCCTCAGAAACCGACAATGAAGGAATGAGCAGATGCCTCTCCTTTACGAGCGTTTCCTCCGACAAAGAGCTTTCGATTACCACAAGGATCCGCGACACCGCTTTTAAGCGTATGCTTGTTTTAATGAAAAAAGGTAAAACCATGAATATGGATGGTCCTTTCGGATCGCTCACACTTCACAAAAACGAAAAGAAGCCGGCGGTGTTTGTGACGGGCGGTATCGGTATCACTCCGTTTGTAAGTATCGTGCGGGAGGCGACAGAAAAAAAACTGTCGCACGCTCTCACTCTTTTCTATTCAAATCGTCGTTTGCAAGACGCCCCTTTCCTTAAGGTTCGCAAATATTGTAATAATCTCGCGCTCCCTGTATGGTATATCGCGGGACCATCAAAAATGGTTCTCGCAATGCGGAACATGCTTGTTGCAATAGGCGCGGACGAAGATAACATCCGCACGGAAGAATTTCCGAGATACTAGTCTCGGTAATAGAAATTCGATACTCATATGAAAAAAACAATACTCTCAATTATTTTTGTCAGTATGTTGGTTGCCGTATTTTTTTCGGTTCTCGGTCTTGCAGGACCACACTCTGTATCGGTTTCCTCGACGACGAAAGAAAAAAGCACCAATCCCATAAAAACGTTTCAGGCATCGGCGCCGAATATGGCGCCACTTTCGACATCGTCGGTGCGTTAGCGAAATACGGGAAACGATTGATTGACTTTCATCATCCACTTGGAGCGTTTTTCTTTGGATGATGAAAGCGGTATAATAAAGAAAAATATACCATGGTCGTATAATCGCGGTCTGCCTGCCCGAAAGAACGGTATCTTCCGTTCAGAAGGGTTTCTAACGGGATGGATATCGAAATATTAAAAAAAACTTTCAGGGGAGAACTTATGTCGAACGCGGAAACCGAGGGACGGTACAGCGAAGATATGAGTATTTTCAGAATTGTCCCTGAACTCATTGCGTTTCCGAAGGATGCAGAGGACGTAAAGGTACTCGTTCGTTTTGCGCGAGACGCGAAGCGTTTGGACCCAAATGTATCGCTCACAGCGCGTGCCGCAGGAACAGACATGACCGGCGGACCTCTCAATGAGTCCGTAATCGTGAGCTTTACCGAACATATGAACATTGTTAAGGAAATTAGCGAGCGCTACGCCGTTGTGGAACCGGGTCTTTATTTTCGAGACCTTGAGCCCTTACTCGACGAGAAGGGGGTAATGTACCCTCCGTATCCGGCGTCAAAGGACCTTTGCGCGCTGGGGGGAATGGTGGCGAACAATTCGGGAGGTGAAAAGACGTTGCGATACGGAAAAACGGAAGATTATGTGGAAGAAGTAAAGCTTATCCTCGGAGATGGTGAGGAGCATACATTTTCTCCACTTGAGGGTATTTTGCTCCAGAGAAAACTCGAAGAAGATGGGTATGAGGGGAATATCTACCGAAAAATGTATGCGCTTCTTGAGACACACTATGACGTTATAAAAGCGGCAAAGCCCGACGTTTCAAAAAACTCCGCCGGGTACTATCTTTGGAACGTATGGGATCGCAAAACGGGAATATTCGATCTCACAAAACTCATTGTCGGTTCACAGGGCACGCTGGGGCTTTTGACGGAAGCAACGTTGCGTTTGATTCCGAAAAAGAAATACTCGCGCCTCGCGGTCATTTTTGTAAAAAGTCTTGAGCCCATACCCGAACTCGTAAAATCCCTTTTACCGCTCGGGCCCGAAAGTATTGAATCGTACGATGATAGGACGCTATCGCTCGCGCTTAAATTTTTTCCGTCGCTCCTGAAACTCATGAAGGGGAGTCTCTTTACACTCGCTCTGCGTTTTTTCCCAGAATTTCTCATGGTGTTTCGGGGCGGATTTCCAAAGATGGTAATACTTGTTGAGATGACTTCCGACGACGAAGCAGAACTCGTGCGACGTATGGAAGACATCAAAGAAAAAATGGAAATTTTTCCAGTGCAGGTAAGACTCATTCATACGGATGCGGAAGCCGAAAAATATTGGACCATTCGCCGCCAGAGCTTTGCCTTGATTCACAGTCACGCCAAAAACAAATATGCTGCGGCATTTGTGGATGATATTATTGTAAAACCCGAATATATGCCTGAGTTCCTTCCGGAGGTAAACGCCGTTCTCGACAAATATAAAAGTGAACTTATTTATACAATTGCCGGACACCCCGGGAACGGCAATTTTCACATTATCCCGCTTATGGATCTTAGTGATCCGAAGGTACGAGCGTCGATTCCAAAAATTTCTGATGAGATTTACGACATTGTGGCTAAATATAAAGGATCCATTACTGCAGAACACAACGACGGACTTGTTCGTACTCCGTATCTCGGAAAAATGTATTCGAAGGAGATACTCGGATTGTTCGCAGAGGTAAAGGAAATATTCGACCCCGAAGGAATTTTCAATCCAGGAAAGAAAACACACGCGAATCTCAAGTATGCAATGCACCACATGCGGGAATCCTGAAAAACTTTTTTAAGTTCTAAATTTTTTCACCGGGAGTAGATATGCTTTAGGAGGGAATTCAATTTCAAATGGAGTAATTTAAAATTGAGAAAATCGAAATTTATTCGAAATTCAGAATTTAAAATTAACCTCTGTATCTGAATAACTCCCTAAAAAATTGAATATAAACAAAGCAAAGCGGGATATTGAGAGATAAAAATCCTGCGTAAGGCAATCAAATTCTACTGCAATTCTTTGGTTTTTGCATATCTGATTTTCATGAGGTTGATTTTCTTATCTAAACGTGATAAGATTCGGACGGCGGAATGAAGGCGATAGTCGTAAGCCGTCTTAAAGTTGTTTTGATAATTTTTACTATGGAACCAAATAACAACCCACAGCCGATGGATCCTCAGCAGCAGCCCGTGAATCCTACTCAAGAAGGAGAGGATAAGGGTGCTGAGATGAAACCGGCAGAAGAAGCTCCGGCTTCCGAGCCTATGGCGACTCCTACAGAGGGACAGCAGGCTTAAGTATTGCGAATAAACCCCCTCCGACGAACGTCGGAGGGGTTTTAATTTTAAAGACTACCACTGCCGTATGCGTTCTGGTATACTGAACGAGTAAAAAAATGCCAAAAGAATCAAAGGAGGGACAAAAGAATAATTCGAGCATACTCAAGATTACGAAGTCGGATCAATATCGAACGGTGGGTGAACTTCTAGAAGAAAGTCAGCCGAGTTCCACCTACTACGCGTTGCTCGTACTTTCTTCATTCATTGTTGCGTGCGGTCTTTTGCTCGACAGCCCGTCAATCGTGATAGGAGGTATGTTGGTGACTCCGATGCTGACTCCCGTGCTCGCCACGGCGCTTTCCATATCTGCGGGAGAGCCGAAGACGCTTAGACGGTTGGGTACCCTCCTCGGAAAATCGTTTCTCATTGTTGCGGGTGCGGCCATTTTGATGACGCTTGTATTCGGTTTGCCACAGAGTGTACTCACACTCGATAACTCGATTCGCACCGCAATTTTATATTTCGTGGTAGCGATTGTCTCGGGCGTTGCCGCAACATTCGCATGGGTGCGTAAAGAGGTTGCCGCGGTTCTTCCGGGCATCGCGATTGCCGTCTCACTCGTGCCTCCCGTTGCCGCAGTGGGGATTTGGCTTTCCGCACTTCAATTCGAAACCGCGCGGTTTTATTTTCTTGTTTTCCTTTTTAATTTTTTCGGGATTATAATGGGGAGTGTTTTGGTGTTTTCTCTTTTGCGTTTTTATCGCGCGAACAAGAAAATACAGCAGGAAGAAAAAGTGGCGGACGTTGCGGAAAATAAATGATTACCGCGGATATTATTACGGTTGGTAAGCTCAAAAACCTTTATTGGAGGGATGCTTTTTTTGAATATACAAAACGCATTACCCCGTATGCGAAGATTGAAGTGATTGAGATTCCCTCGTCTCCATTCCGAACCGAAACCGACAAGAAAAAGACAAAAAAAGAAGAAGGGGAGCGGATACGCCACGCGCTTCGCGGAAAAGAAAAAAATTCCATATTTCTTTTGGATGAGAAAGGAAAAGAATTTAATTCGGAAAAATTCGCCGACATGATTGGCGGAGGAGAGCATTTCACGTTTGTGGTGGGCGGTGCGCTCGGATTCGAAGACGCACTCAAAAAAGAATTTTCCGTACTCTCGCTTTCGCGCTTCACGTTACCCCACGAACTTGCGCGGGTGGTACTTGTGGAGCAACTGTATCGCGCCGCGACGATTCTCAAAGGGAAGCGGTATCATTACTAATAGAAAGCGGTTCATAGAGAATGGAAAAAAGTATGGAAAAAGGAAGGTAGAAAGCTGAACAACTCTCTTTTCCATTTTCTATTTTCCCGTAACTATATCTCCGTTTTTCCAAGGGGATTCATCAAGGGATATCACATCCTTCAGTGTAAATGTGCCGATACGCGTCCGGCGGAGATTTTGTAACGTTGCGGGGAGACCGAGGTATTCACCCATCTTTTCCGCGAGCGTGCGGATATAGGTGCCACTTCCGACGTCGAAGACGGCAGAGATGATTATTTTCCCTTCATCCCGTACGATGCGTTGTATTTCGGCGCGGTCCACGCGCATCTCTTTTTCGGGAGCCATATCCTTCTTCCCTTCTCGCGCGTACGCGTAAAGAGGTTTTCCTTTTACCTTGATTGCAGAATACATCGGTACGCGGAATGTTTGCGTCCCTTCAATACTTCGCACCGCTTCGCGTATGGATTCATCACTTACTCCGGAAACATCTATTTCTTCGAGGACGGATCCGTCCACGTCTCCCGTGTCGGTGCGGACGCCGAGTAAAATTTCCGCCTCATAGGTTTTTGGGAGTTTCAAATACTCGTTCAGTTTTTTTGTGCCCCCCGCGATTCCTATAATCATGAGTCCGGTGGCGTTTGGGTCGAGGGTTCCCGCATGACCCATTCGCCATTCTTTGGATGTGCGGTCTACACCGAGTTGTTTTCGGAGTGCGCGTATTACATCGAAAGAGGTAATACCCCTCGGTTTGTCGATGAGGAGTATTTCAGGAATTTCTTTTTCTTTCACATAGAACAGTATACCTCACTCGGGTATGTTACGTTTGTTCGCACACGGCGTAGTATATAGGAAAGACACATGTTTAAGAGTACAACAATACAAATACCGGAATCGCAGGGAGAAGATTTTCAGGTTGCGTCGGAGAATTCTTTTCGAACGGTTTCGCGTAGGATTCGCGGGGTCAGGGAGCTTGTCTTTGTTCCTTATGACCGCGAACGCGCAACAGCAACGACGCTCGGCATTCTCGTCGGTGCTTCTCTCATAATGATTGCCGGAGGATTTTTTCTGGCACAGCAGATCCTTATGAAGGCTCCCTAAAACCATGTATAATGGATTAAAAGGCACCCACATTATAGAATGGTTTGTTGTCGGCGCCCGTCCCTCATATATGGAATACGGAGAATTAGAGGCTATAAAAAAATGCAAAGATGGAAATCTTGAGGCGTTCGGTTCTCTCTATTCTCTCTACACAAAAAAAATCTACAATTTTATTTTTTACCGGACATATCGCAAAGAACTCGCGGAAGATATTGCAAGTATGGCGTTTATGAAGGCGCTCGAAAATATTGGACAGTTTGACGAGCGGAAAGGAAATTTTTCTTCGTGGCTCTACCGCATTGCACAGAATGCGCTTATCGATCATGTACGCAAAGAGCGCCCGTCCGTTCCGATTGAAGACGTTTTTGATCTCGGTGAGGGCGACAATACGGAAGAAAAATTGGACATTGGAGAGAATCTGAAAGAGGTGAAGAAATATCTCAAAGAACTTTCCGCCGAACAACGGGAGTTGGTGCGTCTCCGAGTATGGGACGAACTTTCTTACAAAGAGATAGCCGAGCTTACGGGCAAGAGTGAGGGAAGTTGTAAGGTAATGTTTTCGCGTATTGTCGCAAAAATGCAGAAAGAGATTCCACACGTACTGCTTCTTCTCGCTATTTTTCGGATTTACAAGGGGAATTAATGAATATGAGACAAGAGATAAAAAATATTTTGAACGATGTGTACACGGTGGATCCTTCGCTCCGCGCACACGAACAAAAACTCATTGTAATTATTGAGCATCTTCTTGAGTTGCGTCCCGATACAGGGTATGACAAGACATTTGAAGAAAAACTCCGCACCGAACTTTCTTTGCAGATCGAGAAGGGGATGCGGAGCAGAAAGTACGCAAAAGCGTTTTCTTTTCCTATCGGCAGACCTTCATTTTTTATTCCCGCGGGGGCGCTTGTCGTTCTTCTTACTGTTTTCGCAGCGGGAGGATGGTATCTCTCGGGAGTAGGGACCATAACAATATTCCCCTCATCTCCACAGATAGCCAAGGTTGGAGGTGAAGCGTTCGGTCAGTTGTCGGTTCTTGCTCCTTCTCCCGTGGTAAATTCATTCTCTGTATCGGAAAATGCCCCGACAAAACAAAGTTCCGAAATGGATATTCCGGTTGGCATGGGAGGAGGGGTTATGAGCGTCATGGGAATGGCACCTCTCGGAAAGGTAGACCTTCAGTTTCGATCTATAACAAAACTCGTTTACAGGGGAACGGATATTCCGATTCCCGATCAATCCATGGAGGTTTTGAAACGTGTAACGCCGAAAAATGCTGCTTCACAGCTTGCAACGCTTCTCAAAAAAGCAGATCTCGGATTGATAAATTTGAATACCTTGGAAAACGCACACGTGGATTCCCTGACACTCACCGAAGGAGGTGAATACAGACACACGATTACTATCGATCTTGTGGACGGTTCCGTTTCCATTCAGCCGAATTGGGAAACGTGGCCGAATATTTACCGTGCGTGCAAGGTAGGGGGGCTTTGTATCAACCAGCGTCCGCTCACGCCGAGCGACGTTCCAGACGACGATACGCTTGTGAAAACGGCGAATTCATTTCTTGCGCACTACGATATTTCGATCGCATTCTTCGCTCCGCCAGAAGTGGATCGTTCGTGGAAGAATAGCGCATCGGAAGACTCTTTCGCACCGGATTCCGTTTCCGTGTTGTATCCTTTTAGAATCGACGGGAAAGACGTTTACAATCAGTCGGGCGGAAAAGAGGGGATGACGGTAACGATTGACATACGAACCGGTCGCGTATCGAATGTGTTTGGGCTTGAGGTTGCGGATTACACAGCATCGCTTTATCCGATGGAAACAAACACAAGTCTTATTATTGCAACCGCTGAACGGGGAGGCGCGCAAGGTGAAAGTGAGCCAACGCCTTTAAGCTCCGTAAATGAGATTGACCTAGAAACGCCTTCGCTCGCATATATCAGTCTCGATGTGCCGGAGGCGGGAATGCAGTCGTCACAACACTTTCTCGTACCGGCATACGTTTTCCCCGTAATTCATATTGCGGATGGAACTCAATATTTTTCGAAAAACGTGGTGGTTCCTCTCGCAAAGATATTTTTTGACCAATCCGTATCAACGCCGAACAAGCTTTAATCGGAGCGGACGAAAATAATATCGTTTTTGATGTGGCGCGCCGTAGTCTTGTGTTTTTGTGCGTTTCGCGTAATACTATAAACATATTTCTGCCCGGATGGGCAGTTTGTTTATGGAAAAAACCAATTTGCGAAATATTGCCATCATTGCCCATGTTGACCATGGGAAGACGACGCTCGTGGACGCTCTTTTGAAGCAGTCCGATAATTTCAAATTAAAATCGGATGCGGTAAAGGAGCTTATTATGGATTCGAACGAATTGGAACGGGAGCGTGGAATAACCATTTTTTCAAAGAACGCCTCAATTCACTATAACGGGGTAAAAGTGAATATTGTGGATACCCCCGGACACGCTGACTTCGGGGGAGAAGTTGAGCGTATTATGCGTATGGTGGATGGGGTATTACTCCTCGTGGATGCAAAAGAAGGACCGATGCCACAGACGAAGTTTGTTCTCCATAAAGCGATTCAAGCGGGCCATCCGGCAATCCTCATCATAAACAAAATCGACAAACCGAATGCGCGACCGGCGTGGGCGCTTGAGCGAACGTATGATCTTTTCATTGAGCTCGGGGCCGACGAAGCGCAATTAGAGTTTCCCGTTATCTATGCATCCGCCGTGCAGGGAAAAGCGGGACGAGATCCAAAGCTTGAAGATATGAAAGACATCCGATCCGTTTTTGATGCGATTATAAAATCAATTCCCGCCCCGAAGATTGATATTGCGAAGCCGTTACAATTGCTTACCGTGAACCTTACGCACGACAACTATAAAGGAAAGCTTGCCATCGGTCGGCTCTATTCGGGAACACTGAAGAAAGGAATGACGGTGGCACACATAAATCGAGAGGGGAAGATTAAAAGGGAGCAAGTAAGCGGTATCATGCTTTTCGAGGGGCTGGGTCGCGTTGACGTAGAGGAAGCGGAGGCGGGGGAGATTGTGGCGATTGCGGGCATTCCCTCCATTTCGATAGGGGAAACCATTACCGATCCGAATCATCCCGAACCACTTCCGGTAATTGCGATTGACGAACCGACTGTTAAAATGACCTTCGGCGTGAATACTTCACCGTTCATGGGAAAAGAAGGGGACTACACTACTTCGCGGAATCTTCGCGAGAGACTTATGCACGAAACGGAGACAGACGTAGCACTTCGTGTTACGAATCAGGATTCACCCGATCGATGGACCGTCTCGGGGCGAGGTGAATTACACCTTGCAATTCTCATAGAAAAGATGCGCCGTGAGGGGTACGAACTAGAAGTCTCGAAACCTCAAGTTATTTTTAAGGAAGAAGCGGGTAAAAAACTTGAACCGATGGAGCTTGTTTCCATTGAAGTGCCCGAAGTGCATTCCGGAATGGTAATCGAAATGCTCGGAAAACGCCTCGGTATAATGAAGGACATGCGCGTGGATCGCGGGACCGCCTACCTTGATTTTTTGATTCCCACGCGTGGATTAATCGGCATGCGTAACGAATTTCTTACCTCGACTCGCGGAATGGGAATAATGAACAGTATTTTTACCGGACACGAGCTGTATAAGGGAGATACGGGGCACGACACGCACGGATCGCTTGTTGCTTCGGAATCGGGAGTATCGAATTCCTACGGACTGATGAATGCCCAAGAACGAGGTCAGCTTTTTATCGGTCCCGCAATTCCCGTTTACCAAGGTATGGTGGTTGGGCAGAACGCGAAATCTGAGGATATTGTGGTAAACATCTGCAAGACGAAGGAGCTCAGTAATATGCGTTCAAAGAATACAGGTATAAAAGAACAAATCGAGGTGCCGAGGGAAATGGGGCTTGAGGATGCACTCGAATATATCGGCGACGACGAATTGGTAGAAATCACACCAAAGAATATACGCATTCGAAAGATGTATCTTACGGAGAACGAGCGGAAACGCGCCACTCGTGCGTAGAAGGGACATTAAAAACAAAACACCCGTATAATACGGGTGTTTTTTACTATAAGAGAGAGAATAGAAAGATCATTGCAACGATTGTAACAACAGTTTGTATCCCAGTTTGTAATATACTCGAGTTCATAGATCTTTCGCGGTACGGCCAGATCATGTTTTTGAAGATATAAACAAACAAAGACATGAGAAGGAGAATACAGAAGAAATATGGCGATCCCACGAATCCGCCCGGCGAGAAAAAAAAGATCGCGAGCAAATTAAACAGGAATACAGCGATACTGTTCGTAAAAGCAATGGTGAATATCTCCCGGCTTTTTTCGAGGCTGGGGCGAAGGACTACGAACAGATTCACAATATTAACAAAGAAGAGTCCGATAATAAAAAGGAAGGATTCTTCGTCGAATTTTTTGAAGGGGAGCCATTTTTTCAGAAGCAGGAGTATTCCAATCATGACGGCAGACCAGAACAACTGTTTGAAGACACACATCCACTGTTTTTTTGCAAAATAGGTCATGAATAGTTTTCCTTTTTGGTTGTTATAGAGCTGTCTATAGTTTCCATATAATATTGCGTATTGTCAATATCTATTGGATATGGTATCTTCCTGTTAGAAAACTTTACATAGAGGTGAAAATGGAACTGTTAATAAGGATATCTCAGAGCGATGTTCCTTTGTCCGGATTTGAGAGAGAGAATGAGACTGTGGAGACAATAAGCGATGGTTTGTTTGTGCGTATGGAGGAATACAACGAGGACCTTCTGATACCGAAAGAGATCCGTTCCCTCAATTTTACGCTCTACATACAAGTGGAAGAAAGATGGGGAAGTTCCTTTGCATCGGTTGTTTGCGGTATTTCGGGAAAGCCACTTACACCCTATCCGTGTCCGGCATTCGGTTCTATTGAGACCGGAGTGCAGGCATATTTTTTTGCTCCAATTTCTGTCGTTACGGTTACGAGCAGATGCAAGAGCGACGAAGTTGTTATTATTGAGTATCGTGGGGTAAAAAAAGGAGAACTCGCGTGGATACAGGAAAGAGTTATCTACACGGGAGACGGAGAGACGCTTCCTTCGAATATCTCTTATTTCAAAGAGGCGGGGCGGATGGCACGCAAGAAAGCGAACTGTTTGGAATGTCGCCACGTCCATTTCAAAAAAGAAACATAGCGCTTTGACTTTAGTCAGAGCGCCTTTTGTTTTCCCAAACGAATCAAAATGATATAATAAAACGCATGATATTCGACAGAGCTTTCTCGGGAGATGTGCGCACCGAGAATTCCAAGGAGCACGAAATAACACCGGAAGAGATAATCGGAAAACTTATTGAGAAGCTGGACTCTTTTGATAGCGGGATGCTCGCCGCGCAAAAAACATTGGAGGATACGGGTGCGACCGTTCAAAATGTTTTGGAAGCGTCGGTGAAAGGGGAGGTTGATCCGGAAAATGCCGCAAGCCGGATAAATGAATTGAACAACCGGATAAAAGTTATGCAAGACGTCGTTGCGTCACTCAGCGCCGACGCCGAGCGTGTGCGGGTGCTTATCACACGGATGAAGGAGATAAAAGGGGATCGCGACGATAAACTTCTTGAGGTCGCTCCGGAGCGGAGCAACTAGGAATTTATATCCCCGTGTTTATCACGAGGATTTTTTTCGCAAAAAACGCTCCGATGTGACATCGGAGCGCCTTTTCCTGTGGACTACGTATTTAGAGTATAGCTCTCTCGGAGAGAATTGCAAGAGAAAGCTGTGGATTACTTGCCCTATACGTAAAATTGTCGGGGTTTGTTATTTTTCTTCGCGTCCGTTTTCTTCAAGAAATTGAAGCACTTTTTCGTTCGAAAGCATTTCCTCGGCGTATTGATAGAGGCGTACAGGGTCGATATCCGGATACCGAGCCGCGAGCTCCCGCGCTTCCACGGCAATTTCTTTCTCATTGGGGTGGAGATTTTCCTGCTTTCCTATCTCACGGAGGATAAATTTCGTTTTAAATTGGCGGGCGATGTAATCGCGTTGTTCCTTGAGAAAATCCTCCTCGGTTTTCCCAACTTTTTTAAAGTAATCTTCCTTTGAGAGTTCGTTTGTTTTCAGTTGTTCTTCCAGCCGTTCGAGGATTGTCGCGACTTCACGCTCGATAAGCGGTTCCGGTATTGTGAAGAAAATTTTTTCTTCGAGTGTTTTTGTGAGGATTTCTCGATGTATCCGTGCCGCCTTATGTTCTTTTTCTTTTTTGAGATTTTCTCTGAGTTTTTCACGGAAGTCTGCGACGTTTTGGAAGTCGCCGAGCATTTTTACGAATTCATCATTGAACTCGGGAAGTTCCGAAATCTTTTTCTCCGCAGGCTCGCTCTCCTTTATATCTTCGGTTGTTTCCGCGGGAGCCGCGTGCGACGCACGCATCTCACGGATTTGTTGGATTACCGCATCCACGTCTTTTTCCGAAACCTCCTCAATATTTTTTTCTTTTGCGATCCCCTTCGCGATTTTTTTATAGTCGGGGAGTTTTATTTCGGGGAGTATCCCCACGCGAGCGGTAAACGCCAAAGGAGAACCGAACGCGAGTTTCGTAACTGTAATATTCGGAGGGGTAATGGGCTGAATCTCGTGTTCTTCAATGATAAGAGGGTAGACGTGATTCAACGCCGAATCCGCCACTTCCTCAAGTAAGTGTTTTTCGTCGACGTGTTCCATTACTTTTTCGTCGGGTACGTGGCCCTTGCGGAATCCCGGCATGGCGAAATCTTTCCTCACTTCTTCAAAAACCTTCTTTCGATGGGCTTCAAGAGTTTCCACCGTCACTTCACCCTTAATCTCGACCGTCGAATCTTTTCCTTTTTTGACCGTAACGTTCTGATACGGCTTTTTTGTTTCTTCTGTCATGCGTTTTACCTTAATATAGAGCGTCGTTCCATGCAAGGTAATACGCGTCCGGTGCGTATTATTTTTCAAACTTCGTCGAGATTCGTGGTGGCGGGTGATATTGAGGACATTTGCCGGTGGCGTATAATAAATAGGTCTTATCAATTACGAAAATGGAAAATAAAAAACAGAATACCAAAAAGATACTCACGGTGCACAAACGAGTTGCTGGAAAGATACGTATCGAATCGGCGCTCAGGGTAAGGAATTTGAATGACCTGAGTCTCTACTATACGCCGGGGGTTGGTGCCGTTTCTTCATACCTTGCGAAGCACAAAGGAAAAACAAGCGATTACACTATCCGAAAGCGGGTAATCGCGGTTATTTCCGACGGGTCGGCGGTATTGGGGCTCGGCAATATAGGTCCCGAAGGGGCGCTTCCCGTGATAGAGGGGAAGGCTTTGCTTTTCAAGGAGTTCGCGGGCGTTGAGGCTTTTCCGATCGTGCTTGCGACGCAAGACCCCGAAGAAATCGTTCGGACGATAAAGAACATCGCTCCGGTTTTTGCGGGAATCAATCTGGAAGACATCGCGGCGCCCCGCTGTTTCGAGATAGAACGAAGACTCATCGATGAACTCAAAATACCCGTGATGCACGACGACCAGCACGGCACGGCGATCGTAGTCTTGGCAGGGCTCATAAACTCTTTCCGTATCGTGAAAAAGGACATTAGGAAGAGCATCGTCGTGATTGTGGGCGCCGGCGCCGCGGGAAGCGGGATTACCGAGCTTCTGAATACGTACGGAGCAGGTGATGTTATTCTCGTGGATCGGAAGGGTATTCTGTATCGCGAAAGGGGAGATGAGGATAGGCACAAGCGATATCTTGCGGATATCACAAACAAAAAAAATCGGAAAGGAACGCTCGGGGACGCACTTCGCGACGCGGACGCCGTAATCGGCGTTTCTGGAGCGGGGATGCTGAACGCTTTGCACGTGAAGAGCATGGCGCCCAATTCTATTGTTTTCGCGATGGCAAATCCCGTTCCCGAGATTTATCCCGACGTTGCAAAGAAAGCCGGAGCCGCAGTGGTGGCAACCGGTCGCTCGGATTTTCCGAATCAGATCAATAACGTGCTTGTTTTTCCCGGTATTTTCAAAGGCGCCATCGAGTGTGGGGTACGGAAGATAACGACGAAAATGAAGCTCGATGCCGCTGTTGCGCTCGCAAAATTGGTAAAACGCCCGACCGCGGAAAAAATCATCCCCTCGGTTTTCGACAAGGGTGTCGTCCGCGCCATCTCGAACGCGATTAAGAAGAAGTAAAGCGGTAGGATTGGGGCAAATTAATGTCGTTGAGACAGACTTATCCTCTTGTATTTTAGAGATATTCGGCTATACTATGGTCGCATGGACACGATTCCGCGCCCTATTTTTTTGTCCCGTTGAACGGGATTCGCTCGGAATTTCCGAAATACACATGGAAAACATATCGCTCAAAGCGGAGACCATATTTCACATCGGCGCGTTTGGAGTTACCAACTCTCTTTTTTTAGGCGTTGTGGTACTCGTGGTGCTTGTTATCCTCGGGCTTCTGTTTAAAAAAAACCTTTCCTTTGTTCCGGGAAAAATGCAAAACCTTTTTGAAGCGGCGGCGGAAGGGCTTTTGGGGCTTATGGCGTCGGTCTTGGGTAGCGAGGAGAAGGCGGAGAAATATTTTCCGTTTATCGCAAACATCTTTCTCGTGATTCTCGTTTCAAACTGGTTTGGACTTATTCCGGGTGTCGGTACGATTGGATTCTTTGAAGGAGCGGGGCACACCGCGTTTGTCCCGTTTTTCCGAGCTCCCTCGGCTGATCTTAATTTCACGCTGGCGGTGGCAATCATCGCCGTTTTCGCGGTTAATCTTTTCGGCGTTCTTGCAATCGGTTTTTGGAAGCATCTGGGGAAATTCTTTTCATTAAAGAATCCAATTCATACGTTTGTGGGATTTTTGGAATTTATCTCAGAGATTGCGAAAATGATTTCATTCTCATTTCGTCTCTTCGGTAACATCTTCGCCGGCGAAGTACTTCTCATTATCGTAGGATTTCTCGTTCCGTATATTGTGCCGCTTCCCTTTATGTTCCTCGAAATATTCGTTGGTTTCATTCAAGCGTTTGTTTTCGCGATGCTGACGCTGGTCTTTATTTCGATCGCAACCACAGAAATGGAGCACGCGTAATAATCCGTCAACTGGCGAACTAAAACCTATAAACTAAAAACTGGTTATTAAAATAAGGTCGAGTAAAAAATACAATCAATAAAAATTATGGACGCAGAAACAATGAAACTGTTGGCCGTTGCCATCGTTATGGGAGTCGGTACCATTATGCCCGCATTTGCAATCGGCAAGATCGGTTCAAAGGCGTCGGAGGCGATCGGAAGGAATCCGGAAGCCGCTCCGAAGATACAGACCGCGATGATTCTCGCAATCGCGTTTTCCGAAGCCATCGCAATCTACGCGCTTGTTATAGCGCTTATCTTAAAGTTCGTCTAGAAATAGTTGTTAGATTTTAGTTTTTGGTTGTTAGGTATTTCTAAAAACTAACACCGGTAAACTAAAAACTGGTTTATGCAAGACTTAATACAAAAACTGGGAATCGAATGGAATCTCCTCATCGCGCAGGTGGTGAATTTTCTCATCGTTCTTTTTGTCCTCTGGCTTACGGCGTACAAGCCACTTGTTCATTTGTTGCGCGAACGCAAAGAAAAGATTGAGAAAGGGGTACGCGACGCGGATCAAGCGACGGAGTGTCTTGCCGACGCGGACGACGCATATTCAGCGCGCGTACGCGATGCCGAAAAGCGTTCAGTTTCAATCATTGAGGAGACGGAAAAACGCGCGAAAGAACGCGAAGGAGAACTTGTTTTGCAAGTGAAAGAAAAAGAAAAGAAGATGCTTGCCGACGCGGAGCGTAAAGCAAAAACGGTCGAAGTGGAGGGCAGAGAAGTGCTTTCACGCGAGGCGGTGGCACTCGTGCGCGGTGCAATTGCAAAAATAGCCGAGCGTGATCCGGAAACGATTGACGGCGCGCTCATTGCACAAGCGCTCGAAGAGGCGAAAAAACATAGCGTATGAAATATACTCCGCAGGATTATGTGAAGGCGTTTCTTTCTCTGATTGAAGAGCATAAAAAAGAAGAGAGCAAGATAATAGAAGGACTTGTTCGTATGATCGCGGTATCGGGGGATCTTTCTCGTATGGATGAGATACTCGATGGTATCGAAATCGGAATCGCGAAACGGGAAGGAGATACGCGACTCAGTGTTCGTTCGGCCAGGCCGCTCAAAGAAGAAATACTTGAGCGTATTCGAAAGGAGTTTGGAGCAAATGTGCTTGCGACAAATTGCGTAGTGCCTGAGCTCTTGGGAGGTGTTCAAATCATTGTAAACGGAGAGAAAATGATCGACACGACACTGAAACGGAAGCTTAGCGCGCTTTTCGAAGGCGCGATATAAATGAATTTATTGAAATTTTAATACAATGTCGTATGAAATTATAGAAAAATTAAAGAGACAGATTGCCGATTTTGAAAATACGGCCGAGATTGCGCGTACGGTAGGTGAGGTAATTGAAGTTGCCGATGGTGTTGTTAAAATTTCCGGACTTGCGAACGTGATGAGTCAAGAAATGCTTGAAATTGAGGCCGCTCACGGAACTGTTTCGGCGGTGGCATTCAATCTCGAAGAGAACACAATTGGTGCAATCGTCCTTGGTGATTACGCCGCGATTAAGGCGGGGGATATAGTAAAGGGCACCGGAAGCGTGCTTTCCATTCCCGTGGGTGACGCACTCGTTGGTCGCGTGGTAAATCCATTGGGCTTGCCGGTGGACGGGAAGGGACCGCTCCCCAATGAAAAAATGAAATCGGCGCTTGTGGAGAAAAAAGCTTCCGGAATTTTGGAGCGCGAATCGGTAAGCGTACCGCTTCATACGGGTATCAAAGCGGTTGACGCAATGATTCCGATTGGGCGCGGACAGCGCGAACTTATTATCGGAGATCGTCAGACGGGGAAAACGGCGATTGCACTCGACGCAATCATCAATCAGGGAAAGGACACCACACGAAGAACACCAATCTGCATTTATGTGGCGATCGGTCAAAAGCAATCGAATGTGGCGAAATCGGTTCGCATGCTCGAGGCCGCGGGAGCGATGGAATACACTATTGTGGTTACCGCGGCCTCGTCGGATCCGGCGCCACTTTGGTTTCTCGCGCCGTACAGCGGATGTGCGATCGGCGAATATTTTATGGAAGACGGAAGAGACGCGTTGATTGTGTACGACGATCTTACAAAACACGCATCGGCGTATCGCCAAATCTCACTTCTTTTACGTCGACCGCCGGGACGCGAAGCGTTTCCGGGTGATGTATTTTATCTTCATTCTCGTCTTTTGGAGCGTGCGGCGAAACTTTCTCCCGAACGCGGGGGTGGCTCGCTCACGGCACTTCCTATTATCGAGACACAGCTCGGCGATGTTTCGGCATACGTACCGACAAATGTTATTTCCATTACGGACGGACAAATCTATCTCGAGTCAGACCTTTTTTATCAGGGAGTTCGGCCGGCTATCAACGCGGGGCTTTCCGTGTCGCGCGTCGGTTCCTCGGCACAGACGAAGGCGATGAAAAAAGTAGCGGGGAAACTTCGATTGGAGCTCGCACAATTCAGAGAATTACAGGCATTCGTGCAATTTGCGTCCGACCTTGATGAAACAACCAGAAAGAAAATTGTCCGCGGACAGCTCATCACGGAAATATTAAAACAGCAGGATGCAGATCCGTTGCCTTTCGAGCTTGAGGTGGTAGTGCTCTATGCCGCATTCAGGGGCTATTTGAACGGAGTGCCACAGGAAGAAGTTCGCACCGCCGAAGAAAAGCTTATTGATTATTTTAGGAAGATGCATGAAAAAACCGTACTTACGCCAATTCGGGAAAGCGGGGATTTTACGGAGGAAACTGAAGAAAAAGTGAAGTCGGCACTTGAGCAATTCCTTTCAACGTCCGGATATAAAAAATAAAGAAATAATAAGATGGTCCCGTTAGAAATCGCGATCGCGTTTCTAGGGGGATAGATGTAAATAGTATTATGCAAATCGTCGAAATAAATATATATCAACAAGATCGTGTAATCGCGATCTGTCTGCCCGAAAGAACGGTATTCTCCGTTCAGGCGGGTTTCTAACAGGATGGCGTCCTCACAAGAAATAAAACGAAGGATTAGGGCGGTTACGAATACAAGCCAGATCACAAAGGCGATGGAAATGGTCTCGGCGAACAAGATGCGTCGAAGTCAGGAAACCGCCTTGCTTTCGCGTCCGTACGCGATGGAAGCCCTTCGCATCCTTGCATATCTCGAGAATAAGACGCCGTATTTGCCGGAGCTTATGCGTTCGCGAGAAGTAAGGCATCGCATGATTGTGCTTGTTGCTTCCGATAAAGGACTCGCGGGTTCTTTTAACACGAATGTGTTTAGAATGTTCGAGCGTGCTTTGGCGAGTTATGTGGACGAAAATCCGGAAACATTCTCATTTATTACAGTGGGGAAGAAAGCGGAAGAATTTGTGAAGCGAAAGCAGTACTGCTTGGAGCGGTCTTTCAGGAATGCGGGAGATTTTGCCAACATTGAAGACACAAACCCACTCGCGGAATTTTTGCGCGTCGGATTTTTGAAGAGGGAATGGGATGCGGTAACGGTGATTACCACACATTTTCGCACCACGCTGAAACAGGAAGTGGTGGTTCGTGAAATTCTTCCGGTCACGGAAGAGAATATCTGGCGCTCGGTAAAAGAGCTTGCTCCCGAGGCGGGGCGATTCTCCGGTTTTGGAGAAATGGTTTCTTCCAGAGATCCGGAACACGGACACAACGGATTGTTTGAATATCTCTTGGAGCCCGACCCGAAAGGAGTTCTCGATGCGCTTGCTCCCATGCTTTTTGGAATATCGGTTTATGATCTGATGATGGAAGCAAACGCATCGGAACACTCCGCGCGGATGGTTGCCATGAAGAGCGCTTCCGAGAACGCCGACGAGCTGAAAGGAGACCTGAATCTTGAGTACAACAAAATACGCCAAGCAAAAATTACGCAAGAAATAGGAGAAATAGTCGGTGGCGCCGAAGCGCTGAACAATTAATAAAAATATGCAAACAACAAAAGGGAAAATAGTACAAATTATCGGTCCGGTTATCGATGTCGCGTTCGAAAAAGGTGCTCCGATGCCGGCACTCTTGAATGCGCTTCACGTGAGGCATGGCGACAAATTACTCACGGCGGAGGTTGCAAAACATTTGGAGCCGGGGCGTATTCGCGCCATCGCGCTTGCCATGACGGACGGATTTAAGCGAGGGGATGAGGTAGAAGATACCGGCGCGCCAATCCACGTTCCCGTGGGGCAAGAAGTTTTGGGAGGCATTTTTGACGTTTTGGGGAATTCGTTGGATGGCAAAAAACGTGAATTTAAAAAATACTCTTCCATCCATCGTGCGGCGCCGAGCTTTACCGATCAGTCCGGTTCCGTAGAGGTATTTGAAACCGGCATTAAAGTTATTGACCTTATAGCGCCCTTCATCAAAGGAGGGAAAGTCGGACTTTTCGGAGGTGCCGGCGTGGGGAAAACGGTGCTTTTAATGGAGCTGATTCGTAATGTCGCGGAAGAATCCGGGGGCGTATCGGTCTTTGCCGGCGTCGGTGAGCGTTCTCGCGAAGGAAACGATCTTTACCATGAAATGAAAGGTTCCGGCGTGCTCGAAAAGACAGCGCTTGTGTATGGCCAGATGAACGAAGTGCCGGGTGCCCGTTTCCGCGTTGCGCTTTCGGCCCTGACTCCGCAGTGGGATATCAACCGACGCTTGCGACCGAGATGGGTGAACTGCAGGAACGCATCACCTCAACCGCAAAAGGTTCCATTACGTCTGTGCAGGCAATCTACGTACCGGCAGACGATATCACTGACCCCGCGCCGGCAATCACATTCACGCACTTGGATTCAACAATCGTGCTATCGCGATCCTTGACTGAAATAGGCATCTATCCGGCGGTGGATCCGCTGGCTTCTACCTCAACGGCGCTTACGCCGAAGGTCGTGGGGAAAGAGCATTATGAGGTTGCGCGCGAAGTGCAGAAGGTACTCCAGCGCTACAAAGAATTGCAGGATATTATCGCAATTTTGGGGCGCGAAGAACTTTCCGAAACGGATAAACTCGCCGTGGATCGCGCGCGAAAAATACAGCGTTTTCTTTCCCAGCCCATGCATGTTGCCGAGGTTTTCAGTGGTATCTCCGGTAAATATGTACCGCGTGAAAAGACCATTCAAGGATTTAGAGAAATATTGGAAGGTAAGCACGACAATAAACCCGAAGAAGCCTTCTATATGAAGGGCGACATAAGCGAGGTGATGAATGAATAGTAAAACTTACGTCATCAGGTGACGTAAGTTTGGAAATAACAGAAATATGCTCGTAAACGTTTACACACTCAAAAAACCAACCTTCAAGGCAGAGGCGCAATCAGTGAACCTCAAGACTGCGGTGGGGGAGCTTACGATTTTAAGGGGTCATCGTCCCTATCTTACGTTCCTTCGGGAAGGTCCGGTTAAAATTCTTAACAAAAACGGTAAAGTTAGCATACTAGAAGCCAGCAACGGCATCTTAGAAGTGCTCCCCGGCAATCGGGTGAATATTTTATTGTCATAATTAAAAACTAATGACGGTTCGGATATAGCCCCTTTATGGTACGGGAATTTTGTTTACAAACTTCTTTTTTTATGTTTCAATTAGGACAGTTCATAAAAACAAAAAAAGAGAATGACAATGAAAAACAAAACGGCATTTCTTACAGCGACATGGTTTAAGACAGGATTGATCCCTTCGTTTTTACCAATGGAGATGGGTGGGACGTACGGAAGTTTTTTTGCTCTCTTCCTTTGTGTTCCGGCTATCTTTGTAGCTCGCTCTATTGGAAATGTATTAGGAGGCACTGACTACGGTACGATCATTGGAATGATACTCTATTCTATTGTTGTAGTGGTAATATTTATTCTCGGCTTAAAGTCTGTTCCGATTGCAGAGAAGCTTCTCGGGCTTCGGAAGGATCACAAAGGGAAGATACGCGACCACGATCAGAACTGTATTGTGATTGACGAAGTGCTTGGAATGCTTATTGCGTATATTCCTCTCATGAGCGCAACAACGCAATTACGTTGGGAATTTTCTCTATGCATTAATATAAAAATTAAGGAACCTTCAAAGGTCGAACCCTAGGAATTGAGGATTCGGCAGAGATTAGCATGACAATCTCAGTCCTGCTTTTCCGGTTTTTTGATATCGTAAAATTTCCACCAACAAAATATTTCGATCGCATAGAGAACGCGTTCGGAGTTATGATAGATGATGTGGTGGCAGGCTCCTATGCTCAAATAGTTTTGAGCATTATTATTATCGTTTTTTATTAAACACAAATCCCCGCCAAAAGTGGGGATTTTATTTTGAGACCAAGCGAACCCTCCCCTTATTCGCGCGAATAAGGGGAGGGTTGGGGAAAAAGAAAAACCCCGAAATAAATTCGGGGTATATTTTTTTAGAGACCACCCTTCCACCAAGGAATTTGAGAGTTTCCTGCGGTGGTCGTGTTATGAATCATTTTTATCATATCTCCTTTTGGCGTCGCATATGTCATTAGAAAAAATGCTGAAAAATCTGTAGGATACCTACTTTCTACAGGCTCTATAGTACTACCTGCAATGAGTCGCTCAATTTTTCTTACCGAGGTTGCGCGAGGATCCGGAGCTTGATAGGAATAATGGAAGATGTATTCCGAGAGCTCTCTGGGAGAGAGAAGAAACATCTTTTTCTTTTGAGCATCTTCCAAAATATCCTTCGCTTTTGTACTCCCAATCCATTCTCCCCATCCCGGAAGCACGAAAAGAAGATATGGATCTTTTATACTTTCAGGGAAAATTAACTTTCCCTCGTATAAGCCGGGATAAAAAACTTTATGTAGTTTGAGTAATTCCCAGATTGGGATTCTTGGGTCAATAATGGTTGGGTAAGAACGCCTTTCAAGTGAGCCAAATTTATCCAATCGTAGAAGGGAGCTTCTATATTCACCTTCGCTCATTTTCAGGACTTTATGACAACCGATTCGGATGTTTTCCTCAATCTGATACTCGATAGAAAGATCGAGGAAATCGAGCTCACTTTCATCACGCCACGTTCTGATGATATTATTGTTCTCGATCAACCACTGTAGTCTATGAAGTACTTTTTCCCCGTCCAGCGTCCCGTCTTTCACGCGCCGAACAAGTTCCCATGTTTTGTCGAGTAATCCTACTCGAACCGATTCGTCTGCGACAAATTGTTTTGTCATGACAAACCTCCTTTATATG
>Ga0075962_105_pt1 | contig 29301 bp, 32 predicted proteins | sample RifGroA2_FD_67957 | JGI IMG/M metagenome (GOLD analysis project Ga0075962, IMG submission 67957) | Parcubacteria (Jorgensenbacteria) bacterium GW2011_GWA2_45_13 | reverse complement strand
AGTATCAACCAACCAACCAAAAAACCAATAGTGGTTACAAGTAAAAAATCTTTTTTTGAGTAATTCATGTGTACTGATTGCACAAATCTACATTCGTGGTGTTTGTGGATTATTCGTGGATATTTGCGGGTGATTCGTGTTTATTCGTGTCCCCACCTTTGATTCTTGTATAGATTTCCGCCTCCACCGTCTCTCGTTCCCTTCCATAGGTGAGGCGAGAATAATCTCGGGCGAGTGAGGCAACCGAGAAATCTCCTTTAGGGGGAAACGGCACGAATATATTGAAGGGCGGGGTTACCTGCCCATTTATCATAAGTTTCGCGTGCGCATTCAAGTTATCGATATTCAAAAGATTACTTTCGTTGAACACCGGAGTAAATTGCTTCACGAGAAACTCGGCGTCTTCCGCGCCAACACGGAACGCGATCATGGATCCCACGTTCCCGAACACGGCATCCCGTATTTTATCCGAAAGCTGACCGATGAACTGGTGCGCGATGGTAAGACACAACCGGTATTTCCGCGCCTCAGAAAGAATGGTTGCAATGTTTGGAGTGGTAAAATTCTGAAACTCATCCATAAAAAGATAAAAATCTCTCCGTTGATCCATTGGTATATCCGTCCGCGAGAATGCCGCGGTCGTAAGTTTGCCAACAATAATCATACCAAGCAGACTCGCATTCAGATCACCGATACTCCCCTTCGAAAGATTTACGAGGAGGATTTTCCCCTCGTCCATAAGCTCCCTGAAACGAAGCGTACTTTTCGACTGCGCGATAATGGGGCGCATATAGTCGTTTGCGATAAACGTGTTGAACTTACTCGTGATGTACGGCACGAGATTCGAAAGCGCGGCTTCGCCACCCGCTTTTTCGGCTTCCTTTTCCCAAAAATCCTTCGCGATAATATTCCTGCATTTTACAAGAAGTTTTTTGCGAAATTCGGCATCCGCCAAAACGCGCGGAATCTCGAGAATGGTATATCCGTCTGCAGGGTCATCCATTAAAAGCAGAAGTGCGTTCCGCGTGTATTGTTCAAACATTGGACCCCCCGTCGTTTTGAGGTCGTAAAGCGTATCAAAAATCGCCATCATTTCATTGATGAGAAATGTTTTCTGTTCGGGATGCGTGGGATCATACTCCAACATATTGAGACCCAACGGACGTTCGAGGTCGCTCGGATCGAAAATAATAACGTCTTTCACCCTGTGCCTTGGAACGCGGGCGAGTATGTCTTCAAAAAGATCGCCGTTGGGGTCGATAACGCACAATCCCTCGCCATTTTCAATATCCTGTCCCGCGAGATCATTCAAAAAAACACTTTTTCCGGTACCGGTTTGCCCCACGAGGTAAAGATGCCGTCGACGATCTTCACGCGTGATACGGATATCCCGCCGAGCTCCGCGATAGATACTCTCCCCGAGCTTTACACCTTCGGTGGGAAGTTCCGCGGGAGGCGCGACTTCCTTGAATTTGAGATGTCGTATCTTTGGTATTTCGGTAAACGCCGTCGGGAAATGGAATATACTCACACACTCCTCGCTGTTCAATATCATCGCCTGCGCGGGATCAAATTCGCGAAATGAGAACTGATAAGCAAGTTTTCCCATGTTCTTCGGTTTTGTAATTTTGAATTCGTTTCGCTGAGGAGCACCAAACTGAGAAAAACCGGAAGAAAAACCGTCAAGGAGATTCTCCGCTTGATACGCGCTCGGAGCGGAAACAAGAATACGAGCGTTTACCTGAAAAAGCGGTTTCCCCATTTTCATTTCAAGCGCTTTTATAGCATTATCGTCCAGTAGCTTTTCTCCCTCTTCCTTTTTCTTTCCTTCCATCGCTTTTTTTATGTCACGCATGGAAAACGACGGATCAATGGCATCCTTTAACTTTGCACCCTTTTTGAGCGCGTTAAACGAAGACATGAGTTGTTTTTTTATATCTTTCTTCGCGGGAGTAAATATGAATTGCAACGCGCCACCCTCTCCCACCTCGTTTATTTTAACGAGACCACCCAAGAGTGAGGAAAAGGTATCCGCATTCAATTCTTGATACGTACGTATCGGGAGCATAAAACGATCCTTCAATCCGACCCACGCTCCCGCGGTGTTTCCTGAGTAATTAAATATGTTATAGTCTTCCGCCGGATCAACTTGCGCGTCATTCCAAATGGACTGCATCTGCCGAACAAATCCTTCAGAAACCCGTTCCGGTACGGCAGCATAAAAATGAATCTCTTCTCCCACATAGGGAACCGCCACCTCAAAAATAAACGGTTCCTTCAGCGCCGTAAGCGCACTCATAAGCTGTTCCGAAAGGTTTATCTCTTGCTTCATTTCTTTGCCTTCCGTCATTGCCGACTTCGGAAAACGGATGAGAAAAAGCTTTAGACTCAATGCCGATGTTATTTTTTTCCTCCGCGCACTCCGTGCATACCAAAAAAAAGCGAAGAGTGCGATGAGCGCAAAAGGAAGGATAATGAGAAAAACAAGCATAGGTTAAAGCTTTTTCAATATTCCCCTTTTCCTAAGCTCGGGGAGCGCCTTGTCAACCAAGGCATCGTGAAACGCATCTTCAATAAAAAACGGTTGTTTTTTCGCCTCCCGTATCGCCTTCTCCAACCCATTTGATTTATTGAAAGCCATGTGCACAAGCTGTTCGATTTTGCGCTTCGCCACGGTATCAATTCCCGCCTTCACAATATACGAAGGGAGGTGCCCGTTATCTTCATCGTCTCCTTGTGTCACAGAAACGGCGGGAGCTGGTAATGGATGTGCAGGAGCCACCTCTTGCGCAATCGAGCGGATTGATTCTTTTACCACTTCGTGATCCGACGATCCCTTTGTTTCCACTCGCTCCATCCGCTCGCCAACCTTATGACCGATGCGCTCGAGACTCTGTTCGAGATGTTCACTGAAATTTTGTGTTTTTGGCATGGTTAAATAACTGAATCGTATAGCATCATTATAGAACAAATTGAAGCGTTAAAAAACCGCCAGCGGGACCGGCGGTGCGGTTCTGAAATTTTTGATTTCAAAGATTGTGTATTCGAATCGTTCCTTGCGTGTTCGTATCCACATTACTCGAGGTTGAGAAAACACTCTCCGGTTCCGTATAGGGGCCGTCTGATCCACTTGCTCCCGACCAATCGGTCTGCTCGAATACATCGTTCTTCCACCGCGTAATATAATCGGAAGTTTGCGTGGAAGCGGTTGAACCATTCGATATCCACTCAACAGTCACCGTTATTTTCTCCGTCGACGGATCTTGAAACGATCCCGACCCGCAGGGCGCTACGCCACTAATCGTACTCGACGCGTCGTTTGTTCGACACACGTCTTCCACCGAGAAATACCGCGAGAAGGGACGACTATTATAGAGCTGGTATACCTCATCCGAACTCAGAGAACGACCATACACCCGAACTTCGTCTATCGAGCCGCTCCAATAATAGCTGGATGATGAATTCAATTTCCCTATAGTCAACGTGTCCCCCGCCGTTCCTATATCTCCGGCGTACGTTGAAGTTCCCACACTCACTCCGTCAATAAAGAGATCGAGCGTTGAACTATTCCTTGTAAGCAATATATGGTGCCATTTCGCGTCCGTATAGTCTCCCGTGGCGCCCGCTTGGATGTTATTCGATCCGCTTCCGTTCCAGTACGCCGACACGCCCGCCGTATCATTAAAATCAAAGTCGAGATTATTGGAAAACGCAGAGTTCCCCAATGAAAAAGCGTGTTGTCGCGCGCTTCCGCTCGCATTTTCCCAGAAAGAAACGGTAAAGTCTCCGGAAAAAAGGAAATTACCGCTCGACAACATTTTTACATAACTATTTCCGTTAAAATCGAGGCAATACCCCGTCTCACAGGTTGAAGTCGCCCTTGTCGGATTATCATACATCGTACCGTTGTTGTTACTCCCCGTTTCGTCATAGACTATCGTTCCTGTTGCCTCATCAAAACCCCATTTACCAAGCAACCCACTCCCGACATCGTTGTCGAATCCTCCCTGCTTCCCTTCTACTGCAAAAAGTACGGTGCTCGACGGCGAAAGAAAATAGTGCGTGTCCGCCCCTTTTGTGAGCCCGTAGAGATCGTGCCAACTTGCGCCGGCGAACGAGCGGGTCTTGTTGACTATTTCCTGCATAAATCCCGATGCCGATTGGAGATTTTGGTTTGTAGAAGTCGAACGCAACATGAACGCCACTCCAATTGATGCGGCACCAATCATGAGCGCGCCGATTGCGAGCGCAATCAAGATTTCAATCAAGGACTGGCCGCTCGAATCGGAAATTCGAGAATTTTTTCCGCCATAGACGAATCCGCCAAGGACGGAAATTTTTGAATTTTGTAATTTTATAAATAATGTTTTAAACATTTAAAAAATTAAAGTTTATTTAAAAATTATTTGAGGTCATTGTACTGATTTTCTATCTCCGTGGCGCTCAATGCTCTATTATACACCCGAACCTCATCGATTAAACCGTTAAAATATTGTTCCGGTAACCCGGATGAATCTCGCGCGCCGATACGGAATGATCCTCCCGACTGCCTCGTGCCTATAAATATATCTTGTCCCTCAAGAGTTCCGTTTATGTAAAGTTTCGCGGTTGTTCCATCAAGTGTGCCAACAAGGTAATACCAATTCCCAGATGAAATACTGCTTGTCTTCATTGCGTAGGTCGCTGAACTCCCCTCCCCAACCGAAAAATATGCGCCGGTATCAATGAATATCTGGTAATCGTTCGTATAGTCGTCCCCATCCCCCATCGCGACCACCGCCTGTCGTGAAGTTGAATTGGGACGAACCCATGCAGTGACGCTCACGTCGCCTGCAAGATCAAGAGTCGAAGTCGCTCCAGCACTGACGTACTGACTGCTCCCGTTCAACGTGAGGCAATACCCCGCCTTGCAGTTTGAACCACTCGTCCATGTGGGACTACTTTGTAATATCCCGCTATTCCCGTATCCCGTGGCATCGTACGCGGTCGAGCTCGTGTTTTCATCAAAGTGCCAGTAACCCACGAGCCCCGAATCGTTCCGAGTCGAAACCTTCCCGAGTGCGGTTATAATAATATCTCCCACCAAGCCGTCTCCACCCCCATTATTCAATGTCACCACTGTATTTCCCGAAAGCGCTCCGGTGATCGCCGAAAAAATAAGATCAAGCGTGCTACTCGTTGAAGGATTTCCGAATTGGATGCCGTTCCGAAGCGACGCCGTACTCGCTATCGTCGCCGAAGCAAAACTTGTACCACCCCAAACTTTAAACTGCTGAGAGCTTGTTGTATTCGAAAGCCGGATTGCCCATTGTTTGCCATCCTCTTGCGTTACCGAACGTTTATTTGCATCGCGCACCGCAGTCGCCACCTCAGTCGTCGAAAGCTTCAAATTTTGACTGTTCCTGTATCGTACAAACATCCCGACACTCGCTGTGGAAATAACCGCCATGATGGCAATAACAATAAGAAGTTCAACGAGGGTGAAACCACCGCAAGTTTTTAGTTTTTGGCTTTTCCCGCCAGAGGCGGATCCCTGCCCGTCCGGCAGGCGGGCGCCATGGACGGAAGTTTTTAGTTTACGGATAAACACATTTAATATTTTTTGCACTTCTTTAAGAAGTCTATCTACATCCGCGTAAGCGAGATTTTTATAAAGCATTTTCGCAATTACGATCTGTGTTTCCAATTCGGCTGATGATGCATCGGCTATACGCAAGAAATGCAGGAATTCTGGCACATCTTTTCTCCGCTGTCCCTCTGCAATATTTGAAGGAATAGAAACCGCAGCCCGACGCATCTGGCTCACAAGACCGTACATCTCTTCCCGAGGAAATTTGTCTGTAAGCGCGTATACCGCCACTACCAACTCCACAGCTTTTTGCCAAACTATCAGCTCCTTATAAGATTGCAACGGCATAATCTAAAAACTAACAACTATCAACTAAAACTGAATAGTGAGCTGATATATTGGAATAATGATGGCGAGTGCGATGGTCCCGATAATAAGACCGATGGACATAAGGAGAATGGGCTCGAGGAAAGAAACAAGCGTCTTCAATGAACTGTCGATCTCCCCCGTGTAAAAATCGGCGAGTGTCCCCAACACCTCTTCGATATGCCCCGCTCGCTCAGAGATAGCAATAAGATTCACCACCGTTTTCGGAAAGAATTGCTCTCGTTTGAACGCCTCCCCCACGGTAAGTCCCTTTGAGAGTCCGTCACGCGATATGCGGACAAGCGCTTCTTTTAATTCGATTTGCGAAATGGATTCGGCGGTAATCTCCAGCGCATCCGTCAAGGGCATGCCCGCCTTGATAAGCGACGAGAGCGTTGAAGCAAATCGCTGTAGGGAGATTTTCTTTACGATATCGCGCACGATCGGCAAACTGGAAAAAACACTGAATACAAACCGCTTGAATATATACGAAGTTTTATAAAGAACGAATATTCCGATGCCGACGAAAAAAAGAATACCCAATATATATCCGCCAAACTGACCCAAAAATCCGCCGATTGCAAAAACCACCCGTGAGAAAACCGGAGGCTGAAACCCGCTCTGAGAAAACACGTTTGCAATCTTCGGAAGGGCGAACATCACGAGAAAGATGAGAATGAATACCGAAGCGATTAAGAGCACCATCGGATAAAAAAGCGCACTGCGTATCTGATCTTTCAAATCTTTCTCCTTGATGAGACTCGTTGAAAGGTCTTCGAAAATCGAATCAAGATTTCCCGAGGCTTCCCCCGCTCGGATTGAGTTCACATAGACCTGACTAAACACTTTGGGATGTTTTGCAAACGCCGAATAGAAAGGCGCACCCTTCTCGAGATTCGAGCGTACCTCAAGAAGAAAGGAACGAACGGCGGGCTTTGAAAAGTCATCGATTAAAATATTTATTGCCTGTAAAAGTCCGGTACCGATCTTCAACATCAGCGAAAGATATTTCGATATAAAAACTTGATCGGTAAGATTGATGTCCCCTCCGAATAATGACTGGGAAACTCCTCCCTTTCGCCTTGCGAGCGCGGTAACACTCACTGGCTTCAGACCTCGAGACGAAAGAAAAGTTAAAACCTCTTGGACATCTTTTGCCTCGACGTCGTTCTCTACAATCTTGTCGTCCGGTTGTGATGCTATGTAGTGAAATTGCATAGAGTAATCGCGAATAATGCGAGTAGTTTAAATAATGCGAATAGAAACCTCTGAATTCAGAACACGGCGATATTTAACGCCTTCTTTAGTTCTTTAGTAAAGTATATCAAAATTCCAAGTTTTATGCCCGCGATTTTCAAATATCCCAAAACTTGTTTTACTTGGCTGTATCCAAGTTTATGGACCACTTTCAATTCTAATAAAACCTTGCCTTCAATTATAAAATCGGCATAGTAATTTCCTATGCGAGTATTATTATAGGTAATTGGTATAAAAACTTGTTCATCAAAATGCAAATAAGAATTTTTAAATTCCAAAGCCAATGCCTTTTGATATTCTTTTTCTTTCAATCCCCATCCAAGTTCATTAAAAACCGTAGAGGCAGCACCGATTATTTTATAGCTTAATTCGGGAAAAACAACATGCTCATTCTTCATAAATTCAGGTAACTAAAAATTCTGTTTTTATTCGCGATTACTCCCGTATAACTCTGAACACCTCCTCAATGGTGGTGATGCCGAGCTGTACCTTGCGGAGACCGTCTTCAAGCATGGTTACCATTCCTTGTTTACGCGCAAGCTCCCGAATGGAATCAAGGTTTAAATTTTCACCCGTGATGACCTTGCGTATCTCTTCGGTAACCTCCATCGCTTCAAAAATGCCGACACGGCCGAGAAATCCAGTAAAATTGCACGCCGAGCAACCCTTTCCTCGATAAAAAGTTTTTGGAATCTGCGTTTCGGAACTCACTCCCAAACCTTTTATCTCTCGCTCAAAACTCTTTCGCATCTCCGAATCGGGAGTGTACGATTCCACGCAATCGATATGAATGCGTCTCGTAAGACGCTGGGCGCATATCACGTTTACCACCGCAGAAACAAGGAACGGCGGAACCCCTATATCAATAAGACGCGGGATAGCTGTAGGAGCGTCGTTTGTATGAATACTGGAGAGAACAAGATGTCCGGTCAAGGCCGACTGCACGGAAATGTTTGCTGTTTCCGTGTCTCGAATTTCGCCGACCATGATAATATTCGGGTCCTGACGAAGGATAGAGCGTAATCCGGAAGCAAACGTGATACCCGCCGCAACGTTCACCTGCGTCTGGTTCACATAGCGCATGTCATACTCAATGGGATCCTCAATGGTTACAATGTTCACTTCGGGACGATTCAAAATATTCATAATCGAGTACAAGGTAGTCGTCTTTCCGGAGCCGGTAGGTCCGCACACAAGCACCATACCGTAGGTTTTCGCAATACCTTCTTTGATAAACTTTATTGTGTCGTCAAACATGCCGATTTCGGCGAGCGAAATCGGCTTTTGGGCGGCGTTCAAAAGACGCATCTCCACTTTCTCGCCATAAAACGTAGGGATTATCGAAACACGGACGTCGATAAGATTCTCGCCAAGTTTATACCGAAAGCGCCCGTCCTGCGGGTGAGTGTGTTCGTCGACGCGAAGTCCTGAAAGGATTTTTATGCGCGCGGTAATTGCGGGATGAATTTGTTTGGGCATGCGAATAATCTCGTGAAGCACGCCATCGATGCGGAATCGTACGAGAATCACATCGTCGAGCGCCTCAAAGTGGATATCTGAACTGCGCGAAGAAATGGCGTACGAAAGCAGGTTGTCAACAATGGCAACAATCGGAATATCTTCGGCGGCCTGCTTTAAATCCCCCACCACTTTCAAATGAAGAGATTCTTTTATACTTTCTTCTATAATCTTTTTGAAGTCTTGGGTAATCCGTTCGTGATAGAGCAGAAACCCGCGGTTCAAGTCTTCGTCGGTTGCAAGGTACGGCTCAATTTTCCCATGAAGACGGAGGTTTAAAAAATCAATGGTCTCCAAATCGGTGGGATCCTCCATCGCCGCCTGAAAAACGCCAGAGGGCAGTTTCCCAAAAAGAATCACCCCTCGCTGGCGAGCGACGTCTTCGGGAATCAGATTCATTACCCCCTCGTCGATCTTTACGTCTCCCAGATTGATACGCGGAACGCCAATTGCATCGGCAAGGAGAACGTAAAAATAGTCTTTATTAAGAAGCCCTTTCGAGATAAGAAGATCAATGACATTTTGACGCTTGCGATTTGCCTCTTCCTCAACGGTTGAAAACGCCTCGGCGTCAACAACCCCCGCTTTGAGTAAAAGTTCCTTGAGTCGTGTTGGAGGAAGGGAAATCATTGGGATTTAAAAAATAAAATCTAAAAATTCAAAGATGTTTGATGATCCAATTTTTGAGATTTGATTTTTGAAATTTTATATTATGCTCACTATTATTATACCAGCTATCGCGAGAGGGAGCCATAAAAAAAAGAGTGAAAAGGACTCGCCCCGATCAAGGGTACGGCTTGTAATCAGTGAGCCGAGAACTCCCGCAACGAGCACCGCGGCGAGATAGTAAATCCAAAGATACCCCCACGCCGGATTACCGAGAAGAAATACGGCGAGTGCCCCGAGATAGGGCTCTCCCGATTCCAAAAACCGCCCACCGAAAATTTTGTTGTAGTAGAGGGAACTAAAGAGAAGAAGAACCGCGGCACACGCCGAAAATACATAATAAAGACCAAATCGTATGAACTCGTACCAGAGAACGTATCCAATCCCCTGATACGGTGGCACGAGAAAATTTGTCGGCGGACCCGCGTCGCGCCACGCCGCATACTGCGCATATACAAGATAGGCGTACCACCCTACAATAAAAAGAATACCGAGAAAAAAAAGTGTGCGCGAGGCAAAAAGGAGACGGTCGTCGTCGAAAAACGAGTGCACCGCGGAAAAGAACCGCCAGCCGAGTTGTAAAAATATTCCCCCGGCGAGTACGCACAAGGAAACAAAAAGGATGATGTCCTGCCCGTATTCCATAACATTTATTATACACCCCGTAGAGAAAACTCGATTGTTTTCCACAAAACGAAAAAAATACTGCATATTATCGAGTTTCTTCTACGGGGTAAAAAACCACCCCGACATGAAGCCGGAGTGGAAGTCCAACCACGTTGTCGGATTGGATTATAGATCCAATCCCGGATCATTACCGATTTCATACCAAGCTCCCGCATCACCGCCGTCTTTTTCATTGGATTCGACATCGCCACCACCGCCTGATGCGTATTTTGTGCTCTCCATGTGAGCATCAATTTCGTAGGTCTTCAACGTATCATTACACCCGTAGGCGTAAAAATATGTCGTACTGTTCACGGGATCGATGGGAAGTCTCGCCAAAGGCGAGCCACTCGATATGCTGTTGAAATTTACGTCAATCCACCCCGAACCGGTAACTGACGTTGAGGTCGCAACGCTACAGGCAGTTCTCGTTGTAAAACCGTTCGTGCCGTTCGCGGTACACCGCGCGTTCGATGCGCTACAAGAACCGAGACTCGCCGACGCCACATCAGAAAGATACAACGCGAGCGCGCTGTGGACCGCCGCAAGATCGGAAATCCTCGTAGAATCCCTGCCTTGTTTCACAAGCTCCGCCGGATTCAAAATAACCACCACCGCAGTCGCCAAAACCGCGAGAATGGCGATCACGACTAAAAGCTCAATGAGGGTAAATCCTTTTTTTGATTTTGTTTGCATGATTCTTATTTTTTCAATCGTCTTTCACTTATCCGGGACGACCTTGTTGTGTTTTACAACACGAACTCATCCGTAAATCACGGAACCCCAGAAAAAGTATACTATACCATCCTTTGAAGAACGTCCATTTTTGGGACTTTTTTAGTATACATCATTTTCCGGATAAAAATATAGGGTAGGCCTGTGGAAAAAGCATCGTTATACCCCTGTGAGAAAAGATTTTATCTGTCCCACAAGATCTTCCATGGATATCTTGGCTTTTATGAAATACCCAATTGCGCCAAGCGACTGTCCCTTCTCAAGATCGCTCTCCTGACCAAGATTCGAAATAATAACAATGGGCACTTTTTGAATTGTCGGATCGGCTTGCACTTTTTCCATGAGTTCAAAGCCCGATATCTTCGGGAGAATAATATCGAGCAACATAAGATCAGGAGGATTTGTATGAAGCGTGTTTAATGCGCTCTCCCCGTCCCGCACAAGCTCTACCGCAAAACCTTCGTGGTCAAGTCGTTGTCGCAAAAGATTTCCCAAAAGAGGCTCATCTTCCACAAGTAATATTCTTATTTTCTTTTCCTCTGTCATATATTTATCTTAACAAAAAAAAGAAAAAAAGAAAACAAAAACCGCCCTCATCGGTTGACGAAGGCGGTAATAAACAGAAGCGCATTTTTCAAAGATTTTTTTGTTGTCCCAATGAACGGCTGAAATTGATTTACCTCCGAAGAGGTGTGGAAGCTCGGCCATCACTTCCCTTCTGTATGGTCTTACCCATACATCACAAACCGCAAAAAGCGGAACGCCACTTGTGTGTGGCACGTCGCTCTTTGAGGTTTGTAATCGACTAATTTAATTAATCCACGAGCAGCTTCCGCTACCCGTGCCTTGTTACGACTTCACCCGTGTCACCGAGCTTAGGCTAAACCCCTGTTGGAGTTTTCACCCACTCCCGGCTCCCTTGGTGTGACGGGCGATTATCCTCTATGAACTTAGAGTTGATGTTCCCATCCCTAGGTCCGCATTCGGACCGGGATCCCTACCGCGTGTCAAAGCGGTTTAGGGACGTAGCGAGCGGATTTCCCGCACTACGCGAGCTCCTAATGCATCGTCTGCTTCAAATGATATATTTGCCTCAATCCCTCTCTCGAGAGATGATTCCCTTTCTCGATCATTTTCATGATCCGGCAGAACATTTCGAAATCCTTCTTTTTTGAAGGAAACCGTAAGGGATGTTTCCGAAAGAATGGAAGTATCACCCTTCTCAAATCATCGCGGTTCGCCACTTCATACCGATAGCAATCGTGATGATTTTTCCGGGTATCTTTTTGATAGTACACATTCCCGCATCCGAAAAAATCTTTCAGCTCTGAAAGGATCATCTTGTCCTTTTCAATGAGCTTCAGATAGAACTTCGGTTCGGCCCTCACCCTCCTTTTTACATTCTTCCGCTCGTCGGGATTCTTCACATATACCGTGAAACTCCCCTCGCCATCGACAAGACCGAGAATATATTCAGGTTGAAGCATATAAAAACAATTCTTTAAGAGTGGCCCCTTCCTCCGCTCTAACAGCGGGGTACTATGGACCAGCTGACTTCTGACGCCGCGTAAGTTCCATTATACCACATTATGAATGTAGTAACGGCATCAGATCTCACCGGGTCACTTTATTTTCCCTTCCAGACATCCCTCAGAGACCGTCTTTCCATGATCTTCCCTATGCTCACCGCCTGTTTCCATAGGTCGATCGGTCTTTTTTCTGTGGGCTACCTTTCGTTCCGGAATCCTCCGCTCGGCGCCTCGCGACGCCGAACTATTCCTTCGCTACGCTTTCCTTGACGGACAAGGAAATGGATGGATTTCAACCATCTGGCAAATAAAGCTGCCGGTCGCGGTTCTTGTGAGTACAGGACTCGAGAACGTATTCACCGCGGCATGCTGATCCGCGATTACTAGCGATTCCGACTTCATGGGGGCAAGTTGCAGCCCCCAATCTGAACTGGGGCCCGTTTTGATGGGATTAGCTCCGCCTTACGGCTTGGCAACCCATTGTACGAACCATTGTGGCATGTGTGTAGCCCAGGGCATCAAAGGGCCATGCTGATTTGACGTCATCCTCACCTTCCTCCGTCTATACGACGGCAGTCTCCTCTGACACTTATAACAGAGAATAAGGGTTGCGCTCGTTACCCCACTTAAGGGAACGTCTCACGACACGAGCTGACGGCAACCATGCAGCACCTGTGCATTTGTCACCTTACGGCGAAGGCTCTCCTTTCAGAGAGCGGTCAAATGCATTTCAAGCCCTGGTAAGGTTTTTCGTGCACCATCGAATTAAACCACATGCCCCACCGCTTGTGCGAGTCCCCGTCTATTCCTTTGAGTTTTAAGCTTGCGCTCGTACTTCCCAGGCGGCTGACAACGTCCCAGTAGAATGCCTTCGCCTTTGGTGTTCCGCACGATATCAACGGATTTCACCCCTACACCGTGCGTTCCATCTACCTCTAACGTCCTCTAGCCTGGTAGTTTCCGAGGCAGCTCCGGAGTTAAGCCCCGAAATTTAACCACAGACTTACCAAGCCCCCTACGCGCCCTTTACGCCCAATAAATCCGGATAACGCTTGTGGCCTTCGTATTACCGCGGCTGCTGGCACGAAGTTTGCAGCCACTTATTCCCACCGTACTATCAGTCTTGCGACTTTCTCCGGTGGAAAAGCAGTTTACACACCGAGATGCTTCATCCTGCACGCGGCGTCGCTCGATCAGGCTTTCGCCCATTGTCGAATGTTCTTGACTGCTGCCTCCCGTAGGAGTAGGAACCGTGTCTCAGTTTCCTCGTTGGGGATCGGGCTCTCACCCCCCCTACTGGTCATAGCCTTGGTAGGCCGTTACCCTACCAACAAGCTGATCAGACCTAGGTCCATCCCAGAGTGACTTGCGTCTTTACTCTTGCGAGACCATCGGGAATTACCCAACCTTTCGGCTGGCTATGCCCGGCTCTGGGGTAGGTACCAAGGTGTTACTAACTCGTTCGCCGCTATCGTTCGTGCTTCGCTACGCTCACCACTCGCTCAAAGTAAAAAATTAAAGTTCAAAAATCAAAATTGTTGATTCACCTTTGGCGAAACCATTATTTTGCATTTTGAGATTTGCATTTTGAATTTGGGGAGTTTGTGCTGAACATAGTGAAGCACAAACGACCGCTCGACTTGCATGCCTTATCCACGCCGCCAGCGTTCATCCTGGACCAGGATCAAATCCTCTAATAAAAACTCATTGGGACAACAAAAAAATCTTCAAATTAAGATCTTTCCTGCACAAAAAAATTGCTTGATTATGCGCTTTTCTATTTTCAAATTTCGTTCAGTGCGAGAAAAAAACAGCCGTTTCTGACGTGCAGGTACCATTGTACTGGCTACTGACGGATTGTCAACAGCTTGTATAAGGTAGTGGAAATAAGAACTAGGCACCGATGAAGGGGTGTCGGTTGCCAATCCAAAAAACCTATGTATAATGAGTCCTGTTATATAATTCTATGAAAAAGACCCCTCACCAAAACCTTCGGTTTGGTACTGGGCAAGTATTCACCCCCTCTATAAAAAATAAGTAATATACATAATAAAAATATGAAAAAAGATACCCATCCTAAATATTACGAAAAAGCGAAGATAACTTGCGCGTGCGGTGTCACGTTCACGACGGGAGCAACCCAAGAAGAAATCAAAGTTGAAATCTGCAGTAAGTGCCATCCGTTCTTTACTGGCTCGCAACAGTTAATAGACACCGCTGGACGTGCCGAACGATTTAAGGAGCGTCGCGCAAAAGCACAGGCAACACCGAAGAAAAAAGTACACGTGAAAAAGGAGCCTGTTAAAACCACCGGAAAGAAAAAATAAGAAACCTACAGAAGTATGTCTATCGAACTCAAAGCACAAAACAGAACAATACTGGGGAAAAAAGTAAAACACCTCCGCGCTGAGGGACTTATTCCTGCAGAGATTTTCGGTCATGGATTAGAAAACAAACACATAAGCGTTGCCAAAGACGAGTTCGCAAGGGCGTACAAAAAAGCGGGAGAAAATACGGTAATTGAGCTTCTGATCGGAGAAGAAAAAACTTCCGCTCTGATTTCACACGTGGCACAAAATTATATCTCCGGAGAAACGCTCGCAATCGACTTTTACCACATTAAGAAGGGTGAAAAAATAAGAACACATGTTCCCATTGAATACGTCGGAACCGACACGGCGGCAAAAGCCGGATTCGTCCTCGTAAAAGTAACTTCGCAACTTGAAGTGGAGGCGCTACCGGAAAATATCCCCCACTCTTTCAAAATTGATGTCTCGGCACTTCAGGAATCCGGACAGAACATGGAAGTGAAGGATATAAAGATTCCGGAGGGCATAAAGCTTTTTGTGGCACCGGATACAGTACTTGTAACCGTGAGTGAAAAAGCGAAAGAAGAAGTTGTTGTTGCACCAGTTGTGGAAGAAGAGAATGAGAAAAAGGGAGAAGAAAAGAAAGATGAAAATGAAACGCCGGCAAATGAAGAAAAGAAATAGAGAATATCAAAAAACTTGTAACGAAAAGCGCCTCGAGGCGTTTTTTCTATAGGGGAACTGCGGGATGGAGGTATTCTAAAACAGGTATTATAATAAGACTGATATAATGCAAAAAGATTCCAAAAACAAGATAACGCAGGATATACTGCGCGAGGGTCGGATGCGACTTTACGTTTCGCGCGGGCGCAACATACGCGTTCCCTTTACCCGCATCGTTCAGGTTTTATTTGCCATACTCATAACAAGCTCGTTTTTTATCGGTTCCGTAAAAGCACCCCAAAATCTCTCAACTGCCGCAGCCCAAGAACAGACACAAACCGCCACAAACGCGGACATTCAAGCCCAGCGCGCGGCGCTCGAACAACAGCTTGCCGAATACGAAAAACAAATTGAAGAAACACAGAAAACCATCGATGAATATAAACAGAAGGGTGGAACACTCCAAAATGAGATATACGGCCTGAACGCGAAAATTAACAAATACAATTTGGAGATAAAAGCACTGAACCTAAACCTTTCCCAGTTGGATACAAACATCAACAACACTCAGCGACAAATCAACGATACGGAAAATAAAATCGATACACACAAGCAAGCACTTTCGGAAGGATTACAAAACGTGTACGAAACCGATGGTGAAAGTTTGATAGAAATATTACTCGGAAACAATCGGCTCTCCGATTTTTTCGGACAACTGAACAATATCGCGCTGGTGCAGGACAACCTCCGAGTCTCGCTCGAAAACATTACGAAGCTTCGCCAGGATCTCTTGGATCAAAAGAATCAGCTCTATACTCAAAAAGACGACGCGGAAAATTTGAAAGCCATCCAGCAAGCGCAAAAGAACAACGTGCAAGCGACACAAAGTCAGAAAAAAACCCTGCTTACACAGACAAAAGGACAGGAGTCTGTTTATCAGAAAGTTCTTCAAAAAACACAGGCATCCGCGGCGGAAATACGAAGCAGAATATTCGATCTTCTGGGAGGTGGACAACTTACATTCGAAAAGGCATACGATTACGCAAAACTGGCGTCGAGTGCAACCGGTGTTCGTGCGGCGCTCATCCTCGCCATTCTAAATCGGGAATCGCTCCTCGGGAAAAATACGGGAAGATGTTCGTATGAAACAGCGATGAACCCGACACGAGATACCCCTTATTTCTTGCAACTCCTGTCCCAACTTGGTATCGATCCGAGTTCCGACTTCGCAAAAGTATCGTGTGCCAACCAGCATGGTAGTTACGGCGGCGCCATGGGTCCCGCGCAATTCATTCCCTCGACGTGGAAAATCTATGCTGACCGTATTGCTGCCGCAACGGGACACAATCCCGCAAACCCTTGGAATAACTCGGATGCCTTTACCGCGACCGCGATCTATATGAGCGATCTTCTTGGGTCCGCAAGTTGCAAATCATACGCGGAAGCTAATAAGAATGTTGTTTCGTATCAGACGCTCCTCGAGCGGTGCGCGGCCGCAAAATATTACGCCGGTGGCAATTGGTACACCTATCGCTTCTGGTATGGAGACCCCGTTGTACAACAGGCCAACGCCTACGAGGACGATATCGCAGTGCTCGAGAAAAATGGCGGCTAACCGAATACGGTACAAATTAAAGGATATGGTCGCTCGTGAAAATCGAAAGAAATCTGTTGGGAAAAAATGGAAAATAGTATTAAAAAGATGGGGTTGAATGCTTCTCTTTTCTATTCTCCATTATCCATACCATCTTCTATTTTCCGATAACCATTTTCATACATCAAAAAACCGCCTTAGACGGTTTTTTGAAAGGCTTCCACAATCTTCTCCATATTTCCTTCCATTATTTTTTCTATATTTCCCCATTTCTTTCCGATGCGGTGGTCGGTAATACGATCCTGCGGGAAATTGTACGTTCGTATTTTTTCCGAACGGTCGGCCGATCCGATTTGTTCTTTTCGAATCTGATCCACGGATCCGACGGCCTGTGTTTTTTGTATCTCAAAAAGTTTCGCACGGAGGACTTCCATCGCCTTATCGCGGTTCGCATGCTGGGTCCGTTCTTCTCGGCAACTTACCACAATCCCCGTCGGTTTATGGGTGATTCTGACAGCACTTTCAACTTTGTTTACATTCTGTCCCCCCGGACCCCCTGCTCTCGAAAACGTAACCTCGAGATCATTATCTTTTATATCCACCTCTTTCGCCTCCACGATTGGTAGAATCGCTACCGACGCCGTTGACGTATGCACACGTCCCTGTCGTTCGGTTGAGGGAACTCTTTGCACGCGGTGTACACCGGACTCATTCTGGAAAGCGTTGTATGCGTCATCGCCTTTGATTTCCGCAACAACTGTTTTATATCCACCAGCTCCGGACTCGGAAGCGTCGAGTATGGAAAATCCCCACCCGTATTTTATCGCGTATTTCTGATACATCCGCATAAGATCACCGGCAAAAAGCGATGCTTCATCAAATATTTCGTTCCTGTAGTCGCGGGGGCGAGGCTCGCCAAGACCGCGGAGGCGGCCCGCCCTAATCTCCAAAATTATCTTCTTTATATTATTTGGTTCTACAGCTCACCTATTAAAGCGAAAAAAAGACGCGTTCGCAAGCGAAGATAAAACTACTGCATCGCCTGCCGTGTCGCTGAGATAAAGGCGAGTGGATCAATACTCGTACCATTTACCCACATTGAAAAATGCAGATGTGGGCCAATTGCATATCCGGTATCTCCGGAGTAACCGATAACGTCGCCTTTCTTTACCATCGCGCCAGACGTAACCGCAAACCGCTCGAGATGGAGATAGAGTGAGAAAATGCGGGCTCCGTGATCAATCATCAAGGTATTTCCATAGTTTGAAAGCTCCTTTGTGAGCACCACCTTCCCATCGTTCACCGCATAGACGGGGGTGCCGGTCGCCGCATGGAGATCCACGCCGAGGTGTTCAAGTGTCACGCTCCCCTGCCGATAGTAGTCCCCAAAGGGACCCGTCACCACTACCTCATCCAAAGGATATCGAAATGACTCGGAAAAGATAGGAGTCGGAAGTGGATTCGATGCTGCAGTAAGCAGTGTTGGTGTATCATCCTTAAGATTCGAAGCGACCGCTTTCGGCGCGAATCCCTTCTGTTCAAGTTCGGGAACTACAGGAAGAGTGGTAACGGAAAATTCCGAACTCTTTATACCGACGGCGGTTTTTATGAGAGACCCGTCAACCACAACTGAAACCGGATACCATCGCGGTGCCGCTTTCGCCGGTGCACTATAAAAACCGATGTACCTCCCCCCGTACGGGAAAAACGTCACTTGTCTTGACCCTACCTTGCCCGTCACAACCGAAAGTATTCCCTTGGGCTTCGGCGTAAGCATGATTACGGCGGTACCACCCTGCGGTATTGTCTGTGGAAAAATCTGCAGAGAAACCGAGGTTGCGGCATGAGAATATACGGGAAAAAACACGAATGCAAAAAATGCCGCCGTGGTTATAATAAAACATATCCCCTTTTTTCTAAGACTCATTTCCTAGTTTATTGAAAAGCCGAAGCCGGTCTTCAATAACCCGCTCCATCGCCTCGATTACCTTGGGCATAAGATGGTATGGAGCAACTTCGTCCGGCTCACCTTTCAGCGCCGCATCAAGTGACTCGCGCCACGCGCGACGTATTTCCGTCGATATGTGCACGATGTTGATGCCCGCCTCGATTGCAGATATAAAATCCTCATCTTCAATACCGGAGCCCCCGTGTAAAACAAGCGGTACTCCCGTCGCTTTTTTTATCTCCCCTATCCTTTTTATGTTGATGCGGGGGTTCGACGCATTTTTAAACATCCCATGCACGTTCCCGACAGCAGGTGCAAGCATATCAACACCGGTCGCTTCAACAAATTTCTTCGCATCCTCGGATTTTGTAAGATCTTTTTCTTCAATCGCCGCACCCTCCGGCAGTTTGTCCCAGACTTCTGAAGAAGTTCCGATATATCCCATCTCGCCCTCGACAAGTGCATGCTTGTTCTTTCCCTTCACAAGCGCCACCGCCTTCTTGGTCTCCTCAATATCTTCTTCAAATGGCAACTTCCCGCCGTCGAAAAGTACCGCATCAAATCCTGCGGACGCCGCGTTTTCCGCCTTTTGAAGGTCATGTGTATGATCGGCATTCACAAAGAGCCAGAACCCCCATTTAGCGTTGGGATTACCATATTCCGCGTTATAACTGTCCGCAAGGTCACGCACACGACGAACCCCGAGATATTCCCGCTCTCCTTCCGAAACACCGATAATAACCGGGAGATCGAGCCGACGCGCAACATTCACAACCGCCTGAAGCTGTTCGAACCCAGCAATATTGAAATGACCGAGCGCCACCTTTTTTTCTTCCGCGATTTTAAGTGTTTTGATTAATGTTCTCATAATCTCATTGTACACCCATTTGTGGAATTGAAACTAAAACCGAAATCACACGCTCAAAAAAGGAGAAATAGTAACGGGAGAAGAAGAACGACCGTAACAATAATATTTGCTCCGGCCTTAAACTTTCCAAAAATTGCCATTATGGAAAGTGGAATGGCAATTATGATAGGCACAAAACAAATAACAAGGGAGAATAAAAAAGCAAAAAAGGACGATAAATCTTGAGCGTTTGTAATACTAGATACCCGAGAGAAATTTAGCGTCAGAACGATTAAGTAAACCAAAAGAAAAATCATAGGGAAGTAATTCCCGAAATCTTTCTTTGAGACTTTAGTCGAATGACTTTGTTCAATTTTTTTATTTCCATTCATTTCCTCCATGGTTTTATTATACATGTTGAAAACCTATCCGTCTGGATAAGTTTTTGATGGCGGTCTAACCTTTAAATTGACCAAAGAAACTCAAAAATAAGAATAATCAAAATAATCAAAAATAGAATAAATCGAATGGCGGGAAATTTTTTAAAAGATTCTTCCAGAAAGAAGCCAAATAGCCACCCCGCAATCACAAATAAAATAATGTCGACTCCAAGCGCAATATAGTTCCATTGCAATGTGGCACTACATTCGCCGACTAGCCATGGGTTGCATATTTCTTTTCCCATTCCGCCAATCGAAAAACCGGAGAATTCTCTGAACGTAAGAGGATATCTAAAATTCAGATTATCCGCGGAAAGTGGAAATGGAACCAAAAAAAGCACAAGAAGAAAAAACACAGCTGTTACTATTTTCACTCCCGCCGGTTTCAAAAAATTTCTCATGCTATTCCTATACTTTAGAAAGCCACCCGCTACACCTCAAAGTATCCCTGCAACAGATATTCCTTGGAAAAGTTCTCAAGCTCCTCATAACTGAAATACGCGGCGAAGATATCATTCCAGAGTGCCTCCTCGTGATGATAGAGATATTTTATAAGTTCTTTCTCCTTCACGAGACTCATTACGGTATCCACGATATTAAAACTCACAAGTACGTCGTTCCCAATTTCATCTTTGAAATAATCCCCCACCGAATCGAGACCTTCCCAAAAAGAAAGGTCGATTTTTTGTTCACCAAGCTCACTTCCCAGTCTCACAATATCTTCCGCCGCTTTTCTCCAGTGAATCGCCTCCGGATTCAGGTGAGGAACAAAAAGTCGCCACTCATTCTCGTCATCCTTTGCGAGATAACGTTGCACGACAAGCCAGAGCGTTTTTTCTCCCTCCGGAATTCGCCGTTCAATCACGTCTCCCCGCAAAAGCGAGATTACGCTCTCCGCAAAAGTTTCCGGAACTCCCGCAACCTTACGAAACATATCGGAATAAAACGGGATCTCGTGAAGATAGTGAAAAACAAGCGCGATCATACGCAGGAGTTCGCCCGATATGCCGAGGGTAATGGGAATTACAAACACAACACCCATTTCCTTAAGATGGCTAATGTTGTGCCACTTCTTTTTTACAAAGGTTTCCGCCACACGATTCCAACGCTCGGGAAGCGCGCGTGCTTGAATGGCTCGCTCCTCAAAATCCTCCGGCGTAAGTGTTTTATATTGATTGAAAAAGACTGCGTTCAGCCACTCGCTCCCCTCAACAAATCGAAGTGCGCTGTACACTTCGTAGAGGTCTTCCTTTTCGAGCATCAGGTCAGCGGAATCGTACCCGAGATATTCCATTACTTTTCTGGGGGGCTCGTTCTTTAGAAATTCTCTCGCTTTTTCCTCTTTCAAAAAGAACCCGTGATTCGTCCCCGCAACGCGTTTCACAACCTCGAGCACGCGAGCGCAGTCCGCCACGCTGTGGAGCGCGGGCGTTTTAAACGCCTCGGAAACGGCATGATTGTCCGCCTCGATGCGTGAAATCAAAGCGTCGTACACCTCCTTCGCACTTGCGTCCATACGGACACCGAGACGGGAAAGACGATCATGTACGGCCTCATTGTTCCTTGAAAGCACACCCTCGAGTACATCTTTCTTTCCGGTCGCCTCGGAAAGATGCGCTCCAATCTTCATAAGATAGTCCTTGTCGGCCCGCAGGACGCGGGCAAGTTTTTCTGATGCATCCATATCGTTCATTGTAGCAGAATCTTGAGATACACTGAAATTATTCTTTTATACCGCGCATAGCGGCAAGACGTTTCAAAAGAGTTTCATAGCGAACAAGCGCTTCGGAGTCAGGAGCAACGATGCGTGCGCGGCGCACTTCGCGAAGCGCTTCCGGTAAAAGATCGGGAGATATATTCAAGGGGTCCCGAAACGGGTTTATGATATTGTAGGAATAATTTTTTATTATTCCCGTATTTTCCGGAACATCGCGAACAAGAATAATGGACGTATCGTCCCAGTACACAAGTTTGAATCCTTCTTCGTTCATAACACTGACCGCGATGTTGTTCGCATAGACATCAATGGGTGGACGATACCACATCACAAAATAGTTGATGCCGTATTTTTTATCCACAAGATCGCGCCATCCGGAGCTTTGTTTTATAATCGAAAGATAGTCATTGAGCGGTGTTCCCGCGTAGACCTCGTTCCTGCCGTCCAAAAAAACTTTTTGCTCGGGCCAAAGACGCCATATAAAATACCCCCCTTCCTCAAGGTTCGATAAAAAGCGTGAGAATGAAAAAAAACGGTCTTATCAGTCTTTTTTGAAAAATCTCTTCCATTGGAAATTCTTTCGAATCGACATACCGGTACGCAATACCGATAAAAAGCGGGAATGTGATGAGCGGAAAAAATATTACGTGTCGCACGGAAATGACAGGGAGTATCACGGCGGCGACAGCGAGTCCCCAATGAAAAAAATCCAATCGGTGGTCTTCCTTATACCGCTTCAAAAAACCAAAAACAAGTGCGAGTGCCACCACAACCATAAAAACAAGAAAGACTTTCGACTCCCAAGTTCCCAAACGATCGAGTAGAGAAAACCACTCCGAAACACCAAGCGCTTTTGCAACGGGAGCGATGATTTGCGAATACACGAGGGTTGCATACCCGTTCGGATTAAGAAACACCGCCCCGAGAGAAGTGAGTGCGACAAACGTCGAGCGTTTCGTTCTTTCACCGAACCGCCACATCTCCGAAGTAAACTCATGAAACGCAAAAAGAAAAACAACGGCTAATCCGAGAATTACACCGGCATGAAAATTCGCCCATGCGAGCATAAGAAACGGCACCGCATATAGATATTTCTTTTCTTTCGTGTTGAGAAAAAGCTCAATGAGCAAAATGAGAAGCGTTATAAAACAATACGAAAATATCTGCGGGCGAGGGGACCAAAGCCCGAATGTGAGCCCGAAAAAAAGCGGAAAGAGCAGAAAAGCGAGGAATATTTTTTTCTCTCGTATCCAAACAACTCTCATAAGCAAACCGAATGTAAGAGTGGCAATGAGCGCCACAAGAACAATAAGCCCCGCAGTGCCACCAGAGACCGTTATGCCGTAAAAAACGAGCGCGGGGAGCCAATAATGAGCTATCCACCGCGCACCCTCGGCGGTATAGGAAAACACGTCATGGAGGGGAACGGTATAATGCTCGGTAATATATGCCCCCGTCTTTATGAGGAGCCCCGTATCTGCTTCGCTAATCTGATTTAGTGCAAATAAAAAAGCCGCGAAAAGAAAAGCGGCAATAAACAGAAAAAAGAGCTTTTGATTAGAGTTTTTCCACATCAAGATTTAAAACCGTCCACCGTTTCTTTGAAAAATTATTCCGTGAAAGCACTCCCGTAGAACCGCCAACCTGTTCCACTACAGAAGTAGCGTTTGCCGAGGCGAGGCGCAACGCGTAATGAATGTCGTTTTTTTGCATAAGCCCCGCCACGAATCCGCTCCCGAACGCATCCCCCGCCCCCGTGCGATCCGCAATTTTCTTTTCTTTGAATATGCCGGAACGGTAGAGAAACTCCCCGTCGGATACCATCGCTCCGCGCGGACCGTCGGTCACCACTGCAATACCGGGAACCAGTTCATCGAACGCGCGGAAAATTTTACGTTCGTTTTCATAGGGAGCGCCGGTAACGTATGCCGCCTCCTCGCGATTTACCGTTATAATATCGAGTTCTTTGAAAAGTTTTTGTATATTTTTTTTGGGGAATGAAAGATACGTTTTTGATGGATTCATGGCAATCTTTATCTCTTTTTTCTTGAGATGCGCAATAATCGCTTCCATAACGGTAAAAGAAATGGTTCCGGGGGCAATGTACGCCCATCTGGTTTTGAGTTTCGAAAACGGCACCTCGCTGTTTTTGAGCCCCCCCGAAGCGCCCCGATAGACGAGAATAGTGCGCTCTCCCCCCGGCGTGAGAAGAATGGTGGAATAACCTGTACCGTGCTTTTTGTCTATCGCGAGGAGGGATGTAATATTCTCCTCTTTGAGCTCTGCGGTAACCGCTTTTGCCGAAAAATCGGAGCCGACCTTCATGAGCGCAGCTGTCTTAAATCCTTGGCGCGCAAAAGTAACCGCGGTGTTTGCCGCACCGCCACCAACCGCAAAAACAGGGTCTTTTACCTCAAGTTTCGCGCCCAACGCAAAACATTCCGCCTCCCCCGTTTTAAACCCGATATGTTTCAAGTGCTCGGAATCTTTTAATACTTTAAAAAGAGGGCTTGAGAGAAACACATCTCTCGTCGCGGTCCCTATGGTAATCACATCAAACATGTACGTTCATTATACTCCTATTTTTGATTTTCGGGAAAAAATAAAAAAGAGGCGTTGCCGCCTCCCTCTATTATCTGTTACTTCTTCTTATTGAAAGGTGTTTTGGCATAATGTCAAAAATCCTGACATCAACTGTCTCAAGAATATCTTTATCCTTGGGAATATAAATATCCTCAAGATTTTGAAAAACATCTTCCATATAAATTTCACTCTCGATTCTCTTTACTTCAAAAATGTTACTGCCAAATTGCGAATCTGGTTCCGAATCCAGATCCAAGGCAATAAATCTGCCACTTTCTTCTTTTTCTATGAGTATAGAAAGTGGATCCGTCTCAAAAGGGAGACTCATCATATTGCAATCAACGTTCCCTTTTTGTTTGCAAGAGGGTGTATTTTCACATGGAATGCCCATGACCGAACAAATCCCCGCTTTTGGAAGAAAAAGAATATCATCCTCTTCCGGCAAATTGATATCGGTACAATCTACGTTAAAATCTTTTGCCACAAAAAATCTCATAACTACCTCCGAAAAAAATTATAGAAAATGTTAAGTTATATAAGGACCTTGATTTTTATACCACATTTTATAAAAAATTGCAAAAATCTCCCCCGACATTGTGCCGGGGGTTTTTATAACTCTTATCGGAGCGACGGCGTATTTATACGTTGTCGGAAAGATTTTTTAGTCGATTTGCCGTTAAAATGCGTATAACGGCACGATTCTGAAACAATCGGTATTCCTTTTTTTATGACCACCGTGTTGTTTCTGGTTTTTTTCTGACCAAAATCTTTCGACGCTTTGCACATACTGACCTCCGTGATTTATGTTAAAGAAAAAAATTGACTGAAGTATTATGTTACCCCATTCCGCCCGAATTTACAAGATATCGGTCTCGGTGAGATGTTTCTCGAGTACCACATCGTCTTTTCCGAAAAAGAAACTCCCCTTGAATTTTTTTCCATTCAAAAAAAGGGGTAGCCAATGAATGTCGTCCGGCCACATTATCTCGTACGGAATTTTCTCAACATTAAACCATTGCGGACGCATCTCCTCGCTCTCCCTCGGCTCACCAGAAAAATCTCCAACATGAAATATATGCACTTCAAGGAGTTCGGGATTTCCCAAAAATTCAAACTCAATGATTCCACGCTTCTCGAGTAAATCTATTTCTACGCCAATCTCCTCGAGTACTTCACGCTTTGCTGCTTTCTCGATTGACTCCCCTTCTTTGAGCTTTCCGCCAAATCCGTTCCAGCGCCCCGCGCCAAACCCGCGCTTTTTCATGCCCAAAAGCACACGCGGATGTTGGTGCACAATACAAAGCGTCATTATTTTTTTATTTTTTTCCATAATCTAATCAATCATCTTTTCTTCCGAGTCGATGAAACGCACACCGTACTCTTTCGCCAGTCTATTCTGAATCGGCTTAAGCTTTTTCCATCCCTCCGGAGAATACCTCGATGATTCGATTGCGAACCCCCTTTCCTTTGCAAACCGGAACACTTCTTTCATCAATTGCGAAGCGCACCCCTTGCCGCGATATTCTGGATCGACCGACAAGAACGTCATCCAATATGCACTCTCTTTGTCTGGTTTCCTCTCGAGTTCGCCAAGTCCCACAATCTCTCCGCCGAATTCCGCGACGGGATAGAACAATTCCCTTTTGTACATCTTCCTCTCTATCAATTTATTCAGATCAAAATATTTGAACACGCCGCCCTTCTCTTCGTCCAAAAAACGCTTGTCTTGTGGCAAGCGTTCGCCTCGATAGATAGTATCCTCGAGTTCGTCCGCGGTGAGTGTTTTTGTCTCCGCCTCAAACCGTTCGTATTTTTCCGGAAGCGGAACATTTTCCATATTTATTTCATTCTTCATATTCATATGAAAGGTGGTTATATTCTTCCGTCGGATATTCGCATATTCCCTCCTCATGCCAAAGTACGAATGTACCAATCCCCGCATCGAGCGCCATTCTGCTACACACAGTACAGTACGGCTTTCCAGACCTTATTATTTTACCCTCCCCGTCCACTCTCGTGAAATATAGTTTTGACCCCGCGAGTTTCTCAGGGTTTTTCTTCAGCGCATCCATAACCGCACGCCACTCAGCGTGCATGCAACACGTGCGATCGTATCTCGGCTTTCCGAGGCCGAGTTCCTTACCGCACACGCGATTTTCTTCCTTGTCCAAAGGCGGGGCGTTATACCCCTTACCGATTACCTTGCTGTCTTTTACAATCACTGTTCCGCACTTCGCATTGTGGCAAAGTGCCCTCCGAGTAAGTGTAACGGCGACCTCCATGCACCGAATCGCCTCTTTTTCCGATTCCCCTTCAAGGCGCTTCATATTATTCGTTAATATACTCGAATCGCGGGACCTTTTTCCCTTTTATTTCCACTTCTTCCAAAAACATCACAAGCGGTCGAATCCAATAGTGATTCTCTCCTGTATGTTCTCCGGTGATGTGGCGGTAAACAGCAAATTTTTCAAGCGTTTCGCTGTGAAGCGCTGTCCCTATCACTTCCATGATATCACCTTTGTAGTGGCGATATTTTCCGAGTTTGATCACTGTATTTTTCATATTATTCTCCGCGACGGGCGGCAAACGCGAACTGATCAAAATAACGGATAAGGCTGGGAAAGGAGCTTTTATAGAGCTTGCCTCCATACACAGCGTCGCAAAAGACCTCGCGCGCTCGCGCGATCTCCATACGCCGTCCCTTCCAGCGCCCATCTGCTCTGCGAGCGTGAGTTCGAACCACCTCCTTTCAGCAAGCTCTTTATGGATGAAGGGCATTTTATTCACTTGCCAATTTATTGAAAATGCTTTTGATCTTCTCCCTCGTTTCAACACTTTCCACGTCCCGCGAGCGGTTGCCGAACGATGGCTTGAGATTAATCATCGAGTCGAACTCGATCCGTTCATCGCCGGACTTCGTCGGGTAGATATTGATCCCCCACGTGTTCTCCCGCTTCGAATCCGCCTTTTCAGTGAGGAGCACCTCCTCGTCTGCGTGGAGCTCGCCGCCCACCGCCATGATCCCCTGCCCCACGTCCACCACCGCCTTCACCACATCGCCGAACTCCGCACTCGCCATCGCTTTCAATTCCGCAAGGGTTATCCCGTTCTTTATGATCCTTATTTCCATAACATTATTGTACATTATTTGCCCCGCACCATAAATTTCTTTATATATTTTGCAGTATCCAATCTCCCCAATTTGACATATTCTTCGTATTCGCGCTCCAACGAAAGAATTGGAATTTTCACGCCTCCATACTCCATGAATTCCTTATCTCTATCGAAATTAAGGATGTCTTCCCATTTTCCCTGAACCAACTTGGCAACATCTCCCATGATCTCAATCTTAACACCGTCAATAATGAGCGAGCCGAAGTAGGAACCGATTTCCCCGGTGGAAGAATACGACACTTTTTTATTCACAAACTCAGGGAAAATATTCTCGATTGCATGGGCGCCATTCTTATCGGTCAGAATATCAATGTCTCTGGGCACCAGAGGGACACCGTGCGACGCGAGAGACAAACTGCCGATGATCGTCCAATTCACACCGCTGTCTCCCATCCGGTCAGAGAATACGCGGAGCACCTGCAAATATTCCTTCGGAATCCCGTAGCTACCTTCCATAACACTTCTCGTATGTTCTCCCGCTCCCGTCCGCCCTCGCTGAAGCTATGGTGAATTCTGTTTTGTCCCCAATGAGTTCAAACATTCCTCCCATGACAGTGTTTGTATTTGATCGGTTTCCCGGTCTTCGAGTCTTTCGCCCCGCACCAACACGGGTCGTTGCGCCCGATATTCTTTGCATCCTTGGGGGGATTCCCCGCGGGAGCTCCCCCGGCAGGGGGCGAGCTCGGAGCCATGGGATGCATCTGTTTCATGTCCATTTCGAAAAGTTGGAATATGGTATTGAAAACAAGCGTTTCAAAATTCGCGTTTAATGTCTGAAAGAGAATGAGTCCCTCACGACGATATTCCACGAGCGGTTCGTGTTGGCCGTACGCACGGATATTTACCGAATCGCGGAGCGCTTCAAGATTCTCCAAATGTTCGAGCCACAGGGTGTCCAAAATACGAACGAGGTGCTGACCGATTATGACACCGCGTTCCGGTTCAATCATTTCGGGAACTTTCTTTAATTTCTCTTCAAGCGCCTCTATCTCCTTCTCCCTCTCTTTTTCCGGTTTCTCCTCTTCCGTCATTTCAAGAAGTCGTTCTTTCGCCTGCTCCACAACGTGGGAGATAATATTACGCACCGTCTCCAGTATCTCGTTCTTCTCCCCCGCCGAGAGCGTTTGTTCTCGTTTTTTATAGATAACCGCACGCTGTTTGTTTAATACATCATCAAAGTCGAGGAGATGTTTGCGGGCATCAAAATTCGCGCCTTCCACCTTCTGTTGCGCCTGATTCACCGCCTTTGAAACAATACCCGATTCAATCGGCGTATCCTCGGGAAAATTCACCGTTTCCATAAGCCGACTGATACGATCCCCGCCGAATACGCGAACGAGGTCATCGTCGAGCGAGAGGAAAAATTGGGTTGAACCGGGATCTCCTTGTCGTCCCGCACGCCCACGAAGCTGATTATCAATACGTCGGGCTTCGTGGCGCTCCGTGCCAATCACGTGCAACCCTCCGCATTCCAGCACACGCGAGGCGTCCGCCTCAGTCGGAGGATTTCCACCGAGAATGATATCTACACCGCGTCCCGCCATGTTGGTGGCAACCGTCACCGCGCCCGGTTTACCCGCCTGCGCGATAATGGAACCTTCCCGCTCGTTATTCTTCGCATTCAATACTTCGTGCGGTACACCGACGCGGCTTAGATACGCCGAAATTGTTTCATTGTTCGTAATGGAGGTGGTACCGAGAAGCACCGGCTGTCCTTTTT
>Ga0075962_102_pt1 | contig 36811 bp, 45 predicted proteins | sample RifGroA2_FD_67957 | JGI IMG/M metagenome (GOLD analysis project Ga0075962, IMG submission 67957) | Parcubacteria (Jorgensenbacteria) bacterium GW2011_GWA2_45_13 | reverse complement strand
ATCGTGCTCGGATCGTTTCTGGTTCTGAATCAGTATCTTTCACTCGCACACGCTCAGATTTTTTAGCGGGAGAGCAGCGTACCGATTGCGACGAGTGTGTTGAAAATAAAAAATAACCCGTTCGAGAGGATGATGGGTTTTTCCTTGTGCGCGAACCCGTAGACGACCCATACTGCGGAGTAGACCGAGTAGCTGATCCATGTTTCAGGAGAGACTCCGCTTGTGCTTTTTGATTCCCATACATTCAATACTTGCGGGAGTGTCATGAGAGGACCCAGCACGCCTGCGACGTAAACCGTACGGTCAAGCCATCGCTTCCATGTGACTGGATGAGGATATGCCTCGAGTTTTTTTGATGCTTGTTTCCGGAGATGAATATGGTGCTGTGGGTTTGTAGTTTGCATGAGGATGGTTATTTTCCTTTCCGTCGCTCCCGACGCTCGTATTCTTCGAGAGCGCTGGCATATTCTTTTGCTCCGAAGTCGGGCCAAAGAGTTTCTGTGAAATAAAACTGGCTTTCCACGGTATGCCACATCATAAAACCGGCGGACCAATGCGGTTCGCCTCCCGTCCGTATTACGAGGTCTACGGGAGGTAGCTCTCCCGTCCAAAGTCGTTTGCGGAGCGTTTCGTAATCAAGCGTTTGCACGGGGCTTTCTTCCAATGTTTTTACCGCGGCAAGCATTTCTTCCCGTCCGTCGTATCCGAAGAGAATAGTAAAGACCTTTCCTTCAAAGTCTTTGGTTTTTTCTTCTACATCGGCAATCGCCGTATTCAACGCGGTATCTTTCAATATTTCTTTTCCCCTCCCGATGAAACGTACCTGTATTTTATTTTCCATAAACTCGGGGGAATTTAGTAGTTCTTTCGTCTCTTTTTGGAGAAGGGTTCCGAGGAATTGCACCTCTGTCGCGGAACGTTTCAGGAGATTGTCCACCGAAGCCGCCCAAACAGTAAGGTGAGAAACTCCACGTTTGAAATGTTCTCGTATGATTTCATGAAGACGTTCGGCGCCTTTTTCATGGCCTTTGTAAGGAGCGAGTCCGCGAGCGACCGCCCATCGGCGATTACCGTCCATAATGATGGCTACGTGTTTCGGCAAATTCTTTTGCATAAACTTTATTATAAGGGACGGGGAACTAAATTCAACATTGGAAATCCGACAAAAAAAACCGTCCCAAGTCTTTTGGGACGGTTTTTTTATGATACCTAATCTACTACTGCATCGGCATAGATGATGCACTTGCCGTACAATTCTTACAGTTGTCCTTATGCCCGAACATCTCTACGAGCGCCGCGATACCTACCAGAATGTAGATGATGCGGGAAACAATTTCAGCCTGTCCGCCGAAGATTTGACCGATGTCCCAGCCCGAAAGGCCGAGGACGAGCCAATTTAAGCCCCCGATTATGAGAAGCACGAACGAAACTTGATGAAGACTTTTCATGAAGAGTGTTTTTAATTGGTTTGACGACCTTTTCTTTATGTATCTATTATACCACATAAGATCGATCGATTGAGTTTATCCGCGCGTTTGGAGGGTAAGTACTGCGGGATTTGACAAATAGTCTTTTATGGTTTAGCTTTAGGAACAGTAACTTATATATTAAAGAAGAAATAAGGAGGTTCCGAATGGCAACAGGAAAGAAAACAATTTTGATAAGCGGGGATGCCATAAAAAGACTCGAAGAGAATGGTGAAATAACAGTTGTCTCCAGCGGTCTGTATTCCGAGTCTCAGATTTTGGAAATAAATAAAAAAAACGCGGACTCTATAAGAGCCACGATCCGAAGTAGGAAGAGAGTTGAGGGAAGCATGCGCTTCTTTTACACTCTTATACTTACTTGAAGCGATCAAGATTCAATAAAGTCTGGGTTTTTCAAAATAATTACAACCGCGCTTTTTAGGCGCGGTTTTTTATTTTTGAGTAATATTGACAATGGCACAGATATATGCTATATTTTAGTTAGTAACTTACACAAAAACAGAATAGGAGTACTAGATGAAATCAAAGCTTTTCTTTGTTTTGTTCATTATTTTTTCTTTATTTATACAAGCTCAGACCACTTCCAACTTCAGAATTCTTCTGCACTCAACAAAGAGCATTGATGATAATTTTGGAATTACTGGATGGGTTGTTGCCCCTAATATTACGAATAATCCACAAAAATGGCTCGGCGTTGCGGGAATCAGGTATACTACAGAAAACTTCTGGATAGAGTTTATGGGAGGGGCGATCAATGAAAAATCGAATCTCACAGGACTTTTAGACGCCCGACAGAGTTTTACTAAACTCAGTCCGATCACTTTCTGGGCAAATGAAGAATGGATATTCGGTAAAGCATTCTACTTTTTCATTCAGGCGGATCACTGGGTCTCTAATATTCTCGCGATTGGAATTGAAACCGAAAACTCCGTGTTTAAAAGCGAGGGTACAGATGACATCTCATATGGACCACATCTTATTGTACCGATGAATAAGATGACATTGGTAGGAGTATATCAATTTCATTCAGGATCAAATGATCAGTTCTGGATGCGATTAGTAATTGATCTTTAATTCAGTGGGCGCATGTTTTCTTTTAGAGACAGCGCCTATTTTTTTATTTTGCACAATAAATTTTACCCCTTTCTCACACTTGAGAGGGTATAATTGACACATACCACTGAAGAGTGGTATTTTGTTTACAGAATTAATTTAAAAAAAGGAGGAAGCAAATTGAAACAAATAAAAATAAGCAAAGAACTTTCCGATGTTCTTCTGGAGAACATCGGTCAGAAAATGCTTAACATGTTCGTTACCACAATAGAAGACGATAAACTTCTCAGTGGATACTGGACCGAGAGAAGGATAAGAAGGTATGCAAGGAGCGCTTTTGAAAAAGATGCTGGAATATTGCATTTGGCTCATGTAGCATCTGGCAATGATACTTCTCTTAGAATGATCGGATACACCACTGGATACCTAATTTCAGGACTTTTCCAAAATGGAGTATCTCAAAGAGCATTTCAAACTGGCGCGAATATACTAAGAGGGAAGTATAGTTCTATTCTTTCCCCGATTATTTCCGCTGAACGATATGAAAAACTTTGGGGGGATTTTAGAGATACTCCAGAGCTTACGGTTTTAATCACTGTTTTAATCACGGATATGTTGAAGGCGGAAGAATTTTATTATCTGCCGGAACCCATGAAAGCTCGGATTGCCGTAGACACAGCCGATCTTTTAATTGAGGAGATGTTTTTTCTTTCGGGTTTCTCGATTGCCGGAGATAAGAAGATAAAAAAGTTCTTTATGAACCTTTTCGAGATTTCTCTTCGATGTGCTCCATTGTGGAGCGCCGGAAAAGGTATTATCTGCATTTCAAAATAACAATCCCCGCTTTGCGGGGGATTTTTTATTGACGCGGAGTGCTCAAGGTTGTGACGGGCTGGGGGCAATGTTCGGAGTGTAAAAACGACGATGTGGGCATGTAAAGCGGACTTGACATCTATTATGAACGTGCTAGCATGTGGATAAATGTCATGGGAAAAGAAAAAGTAGGCAATACGGTACACGCGATGCGCATCGAGCGCGAAATGACGCAGGAAGCGCTCGCCGGCGCGGTGGGAGTCAGCCGACAGACCATCATCGCCGTTGAAAAAGGAAACTATGTCCCGTCGGTTCTGCTTGCTCTGAAGATTGCAAAACAATTCAAAACGTCGCTCGAGAAAATATTTTTTATTCAGTAGAAATATGAAACATTTTTCCGGTGAAATAGCGGTTTCGGTAATTCTCCTCATACTGCTTTTCATTTTATTCAATCCGTTTGCCGTATTTATGCCGGGGTATCTGGTAATGGGTCTTTTGGTCGCTGCGGTTGTTTGTTTCGGTATTTTTTCCCTCTTTCTCTGGAGAGAAGGGGAGGGAGATGAACGTGAAAATCTTCATCGTATGTTTGCGGATCGAGTGGCGTTCCTTTCGGGAAGCGCGCTTTTACTCGCGGGTATTGTAATCGGCGAGCTTTCACATCAATTAGACCCATGGCTTATTTATGCGTTCGCCATTATGGTTATCGCAAAGGTTGCGGCATTAATCTATAGCAAGAAAAATTTATGAGCAACATTCCTCTTTTTGTAGCGTTTGTTGCGGGGCTTGTTTCGTTTCTTTCTCCCTGCGTGCTTCCCATCATTCCGGGCTTCCTCGGCTATCTCGCCGGAGAATCATCGTCGGCGGGCGGTGTGGGGAGAATGAAGATATTTTTAAACAGTTTTTTCTTCGTGCTCGGGTTTTCGATTGTATTCGCCGTTCTTGGAGTTCTCTTGAACGGGGTGCTCGCCAATTCGGCGTACGCCGTACAAACGTGGCTTTCTCGCATCGGCGGTGTGGTCGTTATCTTTTTCGGTCTCTATCTCATGGGGCTTTTGAAGATAGGGTTCTTTGAATCAAAGCACGAATTCACGCCGAAGCACCGTTTCCATTCTCGATATCTTACATCCCTCCTTTTTGGTTTCGCATTTGCCGCCGGATGGACGCCGTGCGTCGGACCGGTTTTGGGGGGCATCTTGGGGCTTGCCGCATCCGTTCCGGGTGTCGCGTTCTCACTCCTTTTGACGTATGCCTTGGGGCTCGGTATTCCGTTTCTTTTGGTCGGCGCCTTCGCCGCACAAAGTGTGAAACTCATCAGTCGTTACGGTGCGGTGAGCCGTTATATCAACCCAATTTTCGGTTTCATCCTTATCGCGCTCGGTATTCTTGTGTTTACCCAAAACCTTTCACTGGTCGCAAACTTCGGTTTCTTAAACAATCTACTCTTACGTTAAATCTATGAAAAAAAATATAATTCTTTCGGCGTTCGTTGTCGTTATTATCGGTGCAATTTGGTATCTTCAAGGTTTGAAAGCGGGACCCGCTCCCGTAAACGTTATGACAGATGACTCTGTTGCGACGGATACCTCCATGATGTCAGACTTGGTAGATGCAAGTTCGTCTGACGCTATGTCTCCCGAACAAAAAACGAGCATGTCTGCGCTTCAGGCGATTGCCTCCGCGGATGTAAAGGCGGGGTATAAGCGAGCACCCGCGCTTACGAATCCCACGGGATTCATCAATACGGAAAAGTTCGCACTCTCCGATCTTGTGGGAAAGAAGGTGGTGCTCCTCGATTTTTGGACATACAGTTGCATCAACTGTATTCGCACGATTCCCTACCTCAATTCATGGTACGAGAAATATCACGACGCGGGGCTCGAGATTGTGGGAGTACACACGCCCGAGTTCGAGTTTGAGAAGCAGTATGACAACGTGAAGGCGGCGGTCGAGAAATTCGGCATCAAGTATCCGGTGGTATTGGACAGCAACTACGGCACGTGGACGGCGTACAGCAATCTCTACTGGCCTCACGAGTATTTGATTGATCTCGCGGGATACATAGTCCACGACCATATCGGCGAAGGGGGATATGCGGAAACGGAAGCGGAGATACAGAAGCTCCTCGCCGAACGCGCAAAAGCCTTGGATACTTCAATGAATGCTCTTGCGACCTCAAGTGTCGTGATTCCGAGTGAAAACGTTTCGATCGGGCAGAGTCCTGAGACCTACTTTGGCGCAGCGCGCAATAGCTATCTCGGAAACGGGGAACGCGGTACCGTGGGAGTGCAAACGCTTACGACTCCCGCAAGTTTTTCTTTGAACACGCTTTATCTGGACGGCACGTGGGATTTTGAAAAGGAATATGCGATGAATGAGAGTGCTAAGGCGAAGATATTCTTCAAATACCGCTCCGCGAAAGTATTCTTGGTTGGGGACGCGCTCGAGGGTGTTGCGATAACCGTCCTCCGCGACGGGAAGCCCATAGATGCCTCCGTTGCGGGAGCGGATGTGGTGAACGGAAAGGTAAACGTCAAAGAAAGCCGGCTCTATAATATTGTGAACGACAAAGCGGGCTCGGGGGAGCACACGCTCGAGCTTTTAATCGAAAATTCCGGTCTTCACGCCTACACCTTCACATTCGGATAATCACACAAAACACTATTCTAATGTTCTTAAGAACATTAGAATAAGGAATAGGAGTGTCACGGGTTTTTACACCAGTTCTTTAAAGCGTGGCCTATTTTGCGGGGTAGATGGGAAGACTCCGAACAGGGGATATGTTATAATAGAAATATAGTTTCCCGTTCGAATGATTGAGAAAATAAAAGAAAAAGAAAGGGCGATACTTTTGAGGAGGAAGGGACTGACTTACTCTGAGATATTCAAAAGAATTCCCGTTGCAAAATCCACGCTTTCTTTGTGGCTCCGTTCCGTGAGTCTTTCTGAAAAGAAAAAACAACGAATTACTGAAAAGAGAATACTCGCTCAAAAACGTGGTGCAGAGGCGCGAAGAAACATTCGACTGCGACAAACAAAAGATATATTTGAAAACACGAGAGACGATATAAAAAACATCATTACAGATCCTCTCTGGCTTACGGGAATAGCGCTTTATTGGGCGGAGGGAGCAAAGCAAAAGGATAACAATGTTTCTTCAAGTATGCGTTTCAGTAATATGGACTCAAGGATGGCACGACTCTTTTTGTTGTGGTCAGAACGTTGCTTGGGTTTGGAGAAAAGAGATTTTTACTACGATCTTTATATACACGAGGGCAGTGACATAAAAAAAGCTGTGCGGTATTGGGCAAAACAGCTCTATTGCGATGAATCGGACATCCGAGTATATTTGAAACGTAGTAATTCAAGAACAGTAAGAAAAAATGTGGGGGAAAGGTATCACGGAGTGATAAGGATAAATATAAGAAAAAGCTCTGCTCTGAACAGAAAGGTTGATTCTTGGATAACTCACTTGTGTAAACATTGGGGGATCGTCTAACGGTAGGACATCAGGTTTTGGACCTGAGTATCGGGGTTCGAATCCCTGTCCCCCAGCCGATTTTTAAGCGTAAAAATCGCGTCGAAATGAGCACACTTTCGACGTGAATTAAAGTGGGTGAAAAGTGTTCGCAAAATCAAGTGCCCCGTCTGAGCGAAGCGACAGCGGGGCGTAAGCTAGCTTAAAAATAGCGACCCGCATTAACCCCATTAAATCCGAAGGTTTCGAGTTTAGCAAAACGAGAAGCAAACCCTAGTCCCGCAGCCAATTTGAGCAGAGTTATTTCGCACGATTTCGTCAAGGGTCTCGAGTGAGGTTTCCCGCGCTCGAGACGCGTTCAAATCCAGATTCGAATTAGTTAATATAAATATATGCTAAAAATCTACTTAGCTCGACACGGCCAAGATACGGATAATATTGCCGGTATTTTGAATGGCCGTCGCGATGAACCATTAACAAAAAAGGGTACTGAACAGGTCCATGAAACTGCTGATAAAATAAAAGAGACAGGAATCTCTTTTGATGTTGTGTATAGCTCTCCTCTCCAACGAGCTTTCGAAACAGCGAAAATAATTTCTGAAACAACAAACTCTCCTGCACCTGAAAAAGAACCACTGCTGATTGAGCGGGATTTTGGCGTTATGACAGGTCAAAACATATCGGATGTAGAAAAGCTGTGCGCACCGAATATCATCAAAGCCGAGGTTATTACATACTTTCTTAATCCAGACGGCGCGGAGACTTTTCCTGATCTCATGGTCAGAGGAAAATTATTACTCGATAAGATTAAAAAGGAATATCAATCGGGAAATATATTACTCGTCACTCATGGCGATATTGGTAAAATGATTTACGCCCAGTATTACCACCTGGATTGGAAACAAGTCCTCACTCAGTTCCATTTTGGCAACTGCGATCTACTGCTCTTATCAGAAGATTCTCCCGCAGACGAATCTCACATTTTCAAAATTTCACAATATAACCATTAAGAATCCGTAAAAAAATCACTCAAATATACTTCACTATATACACTTGAATGCAAACCCATTCAGGAAAATAAAAGAAGGATTAAAACAAATTGAATCGCGTGTGAATGATGAAAAGCGCCGATAGCTCAAAATTAGTGAAAAGATTGAATTTTGTTCAAGAGATAACCCCGAAAATAAATTTCTAGTAGAAATAACGGACATTATTATCAGGCCAACTTTTTCTGAACTTTTTCTAACAAACACAGCCAAGGTTGGAAATATCGGGGTGACCTAATTCCCTCAAAAACCGACTGACTATTCCGACACGGTATACCCGGCTAGAGAGCGGTATCCAGACAAAAAAACCATCCGAGAAGGTGATTTTTCTGTTGCCCGTTAAACCGTTTACAAACACCAGCCCTGTCCTTAATATCGTAAATTTGTTAAAATGTCTTTATGAGGCTAGGTATTATCTTACAATCCAACAAACCCGAACACGTATGGAATACATTCCGCTTCGGCATTACCTCCCTTAAAGCGGGTCATGCGGTTGAAGTTTTTTTGATGAGCGAAGGATCAGAGCTTGACTCTATCCCCGACAACAAGAACTTTGATATTTCGGTGAAGATATCTCAATTCAAGGAGTTGAAGGGACAAATTTATGCATGTGGAAGCTGTCTGAAAGTACGCGGGAAGAGTGAGAGTAATGTGTGTCCGGTTTCCACAATGTCTGATTTACTCAAAATGGTTGAGGGTTCAGACAAAGTTTTAGTGTTTGGTTGAAATACGAAGTCGATGCATTGAGGAGATAATAGTCTTATCCGAAAACTCTCGGAAGATATTCCCATAGATTTTCATTTCGTTTGCGATATTAATACTGCTTGTCGGCTCGTCCAACAAAACGAACGATTATCTCGAATACCAGCCGCTCCACTCTAAAAATCACGACAGTGGCAATATTGCTGATTGCATAAAAAACATTCTCCAAATGTCAGGCGTTTTAGGAGTCTTTAAACAATAGAGGAATCAAGAAAGAAGATTATAATGAGATTATGAAAACGAAATATATACTCCACGGTGGGTTTGTACCACAGCAAATACCGGAAGATGATGTTTTTTATACTGAGATTCTCAAAAATGCGGGGGCTCATCCGAAGATCCTATTAGTTTACTTTGCCAAGGAAGATGATCGCATTCCGAAGAACAGGGATGAAGATGTCGTCCAGTTTAAAGAGAATAAAGGTGAACAGAGTCCATCTTTTGAGGTGGCGAATGAAAACGACTTTCCCGAGCAAGTACAGAAAGCGGATATTGTTTATTTGCATGGAGGAAGATCATCAAAAATCATTGAAACCCTTTCAAGGTTTCCCAATCTAAGACAGATGTTCGAGGGCAAGATAGTTGTTGGTGATTCGGCGGGAGCGAACGCTCTTTCATCATATTACTACGACAACCATGACAAACGGATATCCGATGGTCTCGCTATTCTGCCGATAAAACTTTTCTGCCATTATTCAAAGGACTGGGAAACCGCACTTCATGAACTTGAAAAATATCATCCAGATCTCGAGGTGTTAGCATTGGCCGATTATCAGACAAAAATCTTGGGAATTTAGCATTCTATTCCGACTGGGGCGAAGGAGAGTCCGCGTAATAAAACATCGTCCCGCTCGGCTTTTCATTTAAAGGGTCACCGTAAACAACGGGGGGCCTTACAAGTAAATGTCATAAACAGTATATGAAGTCATTATACGAAGATAGGGGAACAAAGATCGAAAAGATGATTGCCCAATTATCTTCTTTTTCCGTAAAGCAAAAAAGGCTTATTATTGAATATCTCGAGAAAACGATAAAAATCGATTCAAAAGATAAGCCAAAGAAACCGAGGGCCGCAGGCGCTAAAATCTCGTCATTGGAGGAACTCGTACAGTTGTATAAAAACGTTGATTTTACGGGTTTTTTCTCCAGAAAAAACGACAAGGAGCAGTATCAGCTCTGGAAGCTTATTGATGCATTTGAGGAAGTCACGAAAAAAATAGGGCGCAAAAATTTCGATAAGTTGCGCATCACTCTGATTGTTTTCGGAGATAAAATCAGCTACGTAAGCGACGGCAGTATCTCCCTGAACTACGAACGGTTTTCAAAAGATGATTTGGTGAAACAGCTTGTCCGGATATTTCGCAGTCAAGGATAGCCCCGGAGCGCTATTTTTTTCGAACAAAATTCTACTCTCTAAAAAAATAGCAGGGGAGGGGAAGTTCGGAGTGGTACAATCAATTTATGGACCACTTCGTCTATATTTTGAAATGTGCCGATGAATCGCTCTACGTGGGGTGTACGAACAATCTCGCAAGGAGAATAAAACAGCACAACAATTCGAAACAAGGGGCGCATTACACGAAGATTCGCCGACCGGTTACGCTTGTGCACTCGGAAACGTTTTCAACCCTGAAAGAGGCACGCGCCCGCGAGGCAGAAATTAAAAGTTGGCCGCGCAAAAAGAAACTTGCTTTGATCGATAAATCCACGGAATAAGAAAATACCGACGAAGGTCGGTTTTGTGTTATTATATTTATATTATGAAAACAGCAATCATACTCCACGGGATGCCGACGAAGGAGGAATATATGATACTGAGGACTCCCTCGCAGTCGAATCGACATTGGTTCCCATGGCTTCAAAAACAACTTATCCTCAAGGGAATACTTACACAGGTTCCGGAGTTTCCGACGCCATACGAGCCGAAATATAAGGAGTGGTGCACGATGTTCGAGCGTTTCGATATCAATAAAGACACGATGCTTGTGGGCCACAGTCTTGGAGGCGGGTTCCTTGTGCGCTGGATTTCCGAAAACAAAGTGAAAGTGGGGAAGGTGGTGCTCGTTGCTCCGTGGCTTGATCCGCGCCATATCATAAAAAGTGATTTCTTCAACTTTAAAATAGACCCCAATCTTGCGAAGAAAACGAAGAAACTTTCCATATTTGTCTCGGCGGATGATTTCAAAGAAGTTCGGGACAGTGTTGATGTTTTGAGAAACGCACTAAAGAGCGGTGTAAAATTCAGGGAATTTTCAAACAAAGGACACTTCACGAAAGGGGATATGAAAACAGACCGATTTCCCGAATTGCGCGACGAACTGCTAAAATAAAAAATAAATTCTATCCCATTTTACGGGGAAACCGCCATATGTGTGTGCACATTACCACATTTTATTGACAAAACGTATAAAAACTGACATACTTTTCTTAGTTATTTTTTAACATTTTTCGGGAGGTCTCTTGAAAAGAGAGAACTTTTTCATTGTTTCGGCGATTGCGCTGAATATAGCCGCGGGGTTGACGTACGACTGGAAATTATTTGATGGATCGAGTAATCCCAATGTGGCGTCGTGGGCGGTCTGGTCTTTCATCACAATCCTGAATTTCAAAAGTTATAAGGATATGAGTAAAGACTGGAAGAAGAGTGCTTTCCCGTTGGCGAGCAGTATCTTATGTCTCATTACACTCGCGCTTGTTGCATTAAAAGGAAGATTCGCGGGTTTGAATTATTTCGATATTACCGCGCTCGTTCTGGGTAGTGTTACAAGTATTGCCTGGTGGTTGGTGAAGGCAGCGAAGATGGCAACGGTGGCGCAGGTTCTTTCGCAGATCTGCATCGCGATAGGATTTATTCCGACCTACGTCATGGTGTGGAACAATCCGCACGCCGAACAGCTTCTTCCCTGGATTATCTGGCCGGTAAGTTTTGCCGTTCAGGCGTACGTGGTGAAGCTTCGGGAGGGGAAATTCTTTGAGTTTCTCTACCCGGTAAATTGCGTATTCCTTCACTCCGCAGTTGCCGTGATGATATTGGTATTATAAAAAACCCCGTTTAACGGGGTTTTTCTTCTTTCTTTTTCTCGAACTCGAGGCAGACAGAGTTCACACAGAAGTGTTTCCCTGTTTTTGTTTCCGAGTCGTCGTCAAACAAATGACCGAGATGACTCCCGCATTTTTTGCAAACTACTTCAGTGCGATGCATTCCTTCACTCTCGTCATCTTTAAATTCAACACTGTCGGGAAGTGCCTCCTCAAAACTCGGCCACCCCGTGAGTCCCGGAACGCTTGTGTCGAATTTCGCGTCCGACGGAAAAAGGGGATTACCACACGCCGCGCATCGGTACGTTCCTTTTCCCTTCTCGTGAAGGAGTGCTCCCGTCCCCGGCATCTCCGTGCCCTTTTCCCTCATCACGGCGTACTGTTCCGGTGTTAGTTTTTTTTCCCATTTCTCTCGATTTTCAGACATTTTCTTTTAACAGTTTTGCAAATTGTTCTTTGGCTTTTTGAAGCTTTGGGTTGATGACAATCATACAATACGGCTGGTTGGTATTTTTTTCGTAAAAATCTTTGTGAATATCTTCCGCAGGGTAAAACGCTCCGAGCGGTGCAACCTCCGTCACGATCGGTGCGCCTTTTTCATTCGATGCGTTTATTTCTTTCATAAATTCTTCCGCTTCTTCGCGTTGTTCTTCGGTCGCGTAGAGAATGAGCGAGCGATATTCCGTGCCGATGTCGTTTCCTTGCCGATTTGGCGTCGTCGGATCGTGCGTCGCGAAGAAGACGGTTAAAAGATCGCGGTAGGAAACGAGTGCGGGATTGTAGGTTACCATTACCGCTTCCGCGTGTCCCGTTTTTCCGGAGCAGACATCTTCGTAGGTCGGATTTTCCGTTTTTCCTCCCGCATAGCCAGGGGCGACGGAAATAACTCCATGGAGCATTTTAAACACGGCTTCCGTGCACCAGAAGCATCCTCCGCCAAACACCGCCATTGTTTTTTCTTGCATTATTACTTGAGATTTTCCACGATTGCCACTTCGAGGGGAATGATGGGGAACTGGCTGTAACGCATTTCGCTATACGCTTTGATGAGTGATTTGATGAGTCCGATGTGTTCTTCTTTGAAAAGCTTGCCGTGCGTTACGATCATCGCGAGGTGTTCTTCCGTAAGTTCGCGGGCGAACATTTTTTCCATATCAGGACTGTAGTGCAACACCGCTGTGTGTCGTAGGTAGCGCAACACGTCTTTTGTGAATTGAACTATGTCGTAACCGCCGTCCTGTATTTCCGAGAGTGTTTTAAGCGCCAAATCGAGTTTTTTCTCAAGGAGGAGTCCCGCAAATTCGGAGAGTTTGTGGAACCCGACTTTGCCGATGGTTTTTTCCACATCTTCGAGTTGTATCTCTTTTTTACCGAACGAGACAAGTTGATCCAAGAGCGATTCCGCATCGCGAAAACTGCCTTCTGCGGAAGAGGCAATAAGGTCGAGCGCTTCTTTCGTCGCTTTCATTTTTTCCTCTTTGGCGATGTGTTCCAGCTTTCCCACGATATCTGTTAGCGAGATGCGACGGAAATGAAATTGCTGAGTGCGGGAGGCAATGGTCGAGGGAATCCTTTCCGCTTCGGTAGTGGCAAGAATGAGAACGACGTACGAGGGAGGTTCCTCGAGTGTTTTCAAAAGCGCGTTGAAGGCCTCTTTGGTCAACATGTGCGCCTCGTCAATAATAAATACTTTCGAGCGTCCTTCGGCGGGGGAGAGTCGAACGCTTTCCTTGAGGTTACGCATTTCATCAATACCTCGGTTTGAGGCCGCATCAATTTCGATTACGTCCATGCTTGAGCCCTCGTCAATATGGCGACACGCCGCGCATTCGTTGCACGGTTCTCCCTTTTCGCGGAAGGCGGGATCGTTTGCGCGTTTTTCACAGTTCGCAATTTTTGCGATGAGGCGAGCTGTTGTCGTTTTCCCCGTGCCACGGGGTCCCGCAAGAAGATACGCGTGCGCCAGCTTTTCCTGTTTTGCCGCTTCCTTCAAGATGCTGACAATTTGCTCCTGTCCGAGCAGGTCTTCAAACGTTGCCGGTCGGTATTTTCGATAGATTGCGAGTGCCATTGGATTAATTTCATTATAAAGGGAAGAAGCCGATTTTCAATCCACGAATTCCTTCCCCCAAACCTTACCCCTTATTCGCGCGAATAAGGGGTAAGGTTTTGGAGGGTTGAAAGGTGATAAAAAGAGAGAAGAAAAGACGGAAAAGATACGAGCGTCAGCGATGGAATAGATATGATATACTGAAAAAGAAATTGTTTTTTTGTGAATTATGGGAAAGCCAGCAAATCTCAGAGAGCTTGAGAAACCACTGAAGGCGCTTGCAAACAGACGGCGACTTGCTATTTTGCAATATCTGAAGAGGAAGAAAGAAGCTCCGGTTACTGAGATTGCCAAGGAGATAAAACTTTCCGTCAAAGCCACATCAAAACATCTTTTGATACTTTCGGCGCTTGGAATTATAGAAAGCAATCAACGAAGTTTGCAGGTCTTTTATCACCTCGCGGAAATTCAGACTCCTTCGGTCCGCCCGATTATTTCTTTACTTTAATACGCAAATCTTTTTTCTCTGTTGGTGGACTAATTCGCGCGAATTAGAGAATAGTCTGCAGGTTTCTGCAGAGATAATGTCCCTGTGGTATCATAAGGGAAAGACATGAGGAAATACGCGATGATAATCCTCTTGGTTGTGTGCGCGGGACTCGGTGGATATCTTTTATTGAAGAATCCGTTTTCACCGAATGAAACAAATGAATTTATGAAACAAAACAATAACACAGGGATGATTCTTAAGAGTTCCGCGTTCGGGGAGGGGGATTCCATCCCTTCAAAATTCACGTGTGATGGAGAGAATGTAAATCCGCTTTTTGAAATCAAAGGAGTTCCCCGTGAAGCGAAAAGCCTCGTACTTATTGTGGATGATCCGGACGCCACGAACGGAAAAACGTGGAATCACTGGCTTGTGTGGAACATCGACCCGCACACGCAATACCTTTCCGAAGACTCGCTCCCGCAAGGCGGAGTTGAGGGCGTGACGAGTTTCGGCTCGGTTCGCTACGGCGGTCCTTGTCCACCGCACGAGAGTTCGGCGCACCATTACCAGTTCAAATTATATGCACTCGATGCTGAGATCAAACTTCCCCGAGGTTCTTCAAAAGAAGAAGTACTCACCGCAATGCGCAGCCATGTAATTGGCGAGACAGTGCTTATGGGGATGTATAAGAGGAAGGGATAATTTTTTAATGGTCAATTTTCAATTTTCAATCAATTTTAAAATTCATTGTCTCCCTGCGGGAGATGTCCGGAAGGGACAAACATTGATCATTGGAAATTGAAAATTGTCGTATGCTAAAACCGCCCCGAGATGATAATAAATACAACTGGACGCATCACACGTGGGAAAAGATGCAGTACTACGGTATTGCGGAAGGACGCATCAAGCGCATTATCCGATACCCCGCACGCACCGAGGAGGGCATCGCGCCGAATACGGTTGCAGTCATGTCGCCCGCCGGTACGAAACAGTATCAGGAGATTTGGGTGATGTACAAACTAATCTCAAAAGTCAAAAGTCAAAAGTCAAAAATTGGAAAGAAGAATATTGAGAACTTCAGATTGCCGGAGAAGAAGATAAAAGTGATTACCGCGTGGCGATACCCCGGAAAGAGTCCCGAACGGGATCCTATTCCCTCCGATGTTTTGAGTGAGATACGCGGGTTGCTCTAAACGAGAATTACGGAGATGTATAGCAAAAGAAAAGAGCTCGATAATGAGCCCTTTTTATTGTCGCGGATGTCTAAGACAGAAAATGACAGTTGCGCCAAGCATCTCTATTGCCAGCCCGAAAAAAATGGACTGTGGGATCGTTGCTCCGGTTTTCAAAAAAACAAAAGCGGAAAGAACGATTGCTCCCGTCGCAAATAAGAATATCTTTTTCATTTCTGTCCTCCGGGGATATTTAACATAGGAATGCCACCACTAAGAAAAACGAGAAGAAGAACAATTAAAACAACGATTATTAAAACGAGTCGCATTTTGGGGTTCATAACATTCTCCAATTTGTGACAAACAGCTGTATTTAGATTACTCTATAAATAATGAAATTGTCCATCGGAATTGTCGGATTGCCTAATGTTGGTAAGAGTACGCTCTTCAAGGCGATTACAAAACAGGAAATAACAATCGCGAATTATCCATTCGCAACCATAGACCCGAATGTGGGCGTGGTTCCCGTGCCCGACGAACGGGTGGATACGCTTTTCACGATGTCGAAGTCGAAGAAAAAGATACCGGCGGTTGTTGAGTTCTACGACATCGCGGGACTTGTGAAGGGAGCGAACAAGGGCGAAGGGCTCGGTAACCAGTTTCTCGCAAACATACGGAACGTTGCCGCGATTGCGCATATCGTGCGGTGTTTCGGACAGAATGATATTATCCACGTTGAAGGAGCAGTGGATCCTTTGCGCGATATTGACATTATCGAGATGGAGCTCATTTTCAAAGATATTGAGACCGTGGAGAAGCGCCTTTGGAAATTAGAGGGAGAGGTGCGCTCGGGGGATAAGGTTGCCGTGAAGAATCTCGCTGTGTTGCAGAACTTGAAAAAAGAACTCGACGAGGGTAATCTTGCCCGAAAGTTCAAAGATGAGGAGATTGTGAAAGAACTCAGTCTCTTGACGATAAAGCCGCAACTCTTCCTTTTGAACGGGAGTGAAAAAGAAGCGACGGATGAGGTGAAGAAAAAGATAACGGATATGGGATTCGACTATCTCGTCGCGGATTTGAAAGATACGGAGTCCGTTCCGGAACTTATCAAGAAGGCGTATGCTATTTTGGACCTTTTAAGTTTTTTCACAACGGGTGAGGATGAGACGCGTGCGTGGACTATTGAGCGCGGAGCGAAGGCCCCGCAGGCGGCGGGCGTAATTCATACCGACTTCGAAAAAAAGTTCATACGCGCCGAAGTGGTGGCTTATGATGATTTTATCGCCACGGGCGGGTGGTCCCAGTCAAAACAAAAAGGGAAACTCCGCGTTGAAGGAAAGGAGTATGTTGTCCAAGACGGAGATATTATTGAGATAAGGCATGGATAATGAGGAAGGGGATACTTGTCCCGCACAAAATGTGTTTTGTGCGGGATATTCGAAATCCGCCACGGATAACCTGTGCTGCCAGCTACTGCCCTGATATTCTTGACATATAATGGAATATCGTGTTATTCTAGGTTTAGTTTAATTTTTAACAATTTAATCAAATTAAGAGAGGTAGGTTATGAAGAATATTATTGATCAACTGAAAGAAGCGCTAGATGTTTTGAAAGATTATCCGGGAATTGAAAAGGTGCTTGATGTTGAAGGAGCTCAGGATTTTCTCGGAAAACTTGAGAAGGTTGAGCCACTCATCGGTATACCGAATTTCAGCGAAGTGAATCAGGAAAAGATTAATTCAATTATTGCTCTCGGAAACAGTTCACGTGAAGAATGGGTAAAAGCTCTCGAGACATTAAGCCCGCACATTTCAATTCTTGACGTGAATACAAACAGTCCGAAGGAGGTTATATATTCCTATTTTCCCTTGAATCTTAGGGAGTTAGAGAGTGATTCAGGTGAGAATAAAGGAAATGCAGTATTCTTTTCCGGAAACGAAGCAGAGTTTTATTTTGACGATAATTCTCTGGAAACATTTGAAGGGACATGGAAAGAGGTTTTTCTGAAGGTTGTCGAATATATTAAGAAAAATCTGACGTACCCAAATGTTCCAGAAGTGGAATAGCCGGTTTGCTATTAATATTCAACCGCCCATGCACAAAATGCATCGGCGGTTTTTCATTATCTGAATTCTGAGCGATCGCTCAGAGCTTGGATAGTCGGAGGGGAGTTTTATATGTTAGAGTTTTTCTGCGCGAGAAGGAAAACCGCGAGCGCTGCCATCACGAGCCCGAAGTCGCGGAAGGTAACGTCGTCTACTCCGTAGAATAAAATAATTGCGGCGAGATCGATCGCAGCAACCACGGCGGCAGGGGAGAGCCACCATTTGCCGATAAGGAGTACGGCTCCGAGGATGAGTTCAAAGATTGAGTGCGCAATGAGAAACGTCGTTGCGGGTATGATGACCGAAACCCATTGCGGTACAAAACCGATCCACGACTCGGGATCAACGAGCGCGTGGAGCCCCGCGTAGAGGAAAACAAAGCCGAGACCGAGGCGGAGCAGGGTTACGGGGGAAATAGTTTTGGCGGGGTGATTCGTCGACATACAAATTGGGTGAAAATTATTCCGTGTCTCTGTTTCTTTCAATGATCTTATTATACAATAAGCGTATGCTGTACGAACTCGAAACGGGCCTCTACAAGGGTCCGCTTGATAAGCTGTTGGAACTTGTTGAGGGGAAAAAACTTGAGATTACAACCGTTAACCTTGCCGAAGTCACGACCGATTTTTTGAAGTATCTGCAGAGGATTGAGGAAGAAAAGCGTAACCATGAATTGATCGCCGATTTTCTCGTGATTGCTTCGCGTCTCGTGCTTATCAAATCGAAAGTGTTGCTTCCTTCACTCACCTTGAGTGAAGAAGAAGAGGTAGACATCAAGAATCTTGAGGCGCGCCTCAAGTTGTATCAAGAGTTGAAACAAACACAGGCGTATGTGCAGGAGGGTTGGCGTACTCTGCCTATGATGCACGCACGGGAATTTATGTTTTCTACGGGAGCCATATTTTATCCACCGGCGAAGATTAGGTCCAAAACGCTTCACGTGGCAGTCGGGGGTGTTTTTGGAGAGCTTCAAAAAATACTCCGTCCCGTAGCGATTATAAAGCGGGAGATTATCAATTTGAGAGAAAAAATACAGGAGATTTTCAAACGTCTTACGGAGACGCCACTTTCTTTTTCAAAACTCAAGAAAGATGGCTCGCGGGGAGAGATTGTAGTACTTTTTCTTGCAATACTTCACCTTATCAAAGACCAGCTGGTTTCCGTGGAGCAAGAGGATCATTTCGGGGACATTCTTATTGCGAAGAATGGCGGGAACCAATACAATGAGTAGGAATCATCGGAAATAAAATGCCAAATGAAGAGAAAGAAAATCGGAAACTCGGGGAACTAGAAGCGCTTCTATTCCATTATGGTGAGCCCATTCCTTCAAAGAAGGTGGTGGCGCTTTTGCATATAAAAGAGGAGGAGGTGTCTTCACTCGCCGATACGCTTATGGGAAAGCTTGGAGCAGACTCCGCTTCCGGACTTATGCTTTTACGGAACGGCGACGCTTTACAGCTTGTGACGAAGCCGGAATTCAAAGACACCGGTGAAAAGATTGTTCAAGAGGAGTTCCGTGAGGAGCTTACCCCCGCTTCACTCGAAACGCTTTCACTCGTGGCGTATCTTGGTCCCGTTTCCCGTCCGACGATTGATTATGTACGCGGGGTGAATTCTAGTTTTACAATGCGAAGTCTCTTGATGCGCGGACTTGTCGAACGTTTTCATCCGGAAACGGGGCACGCATATGAATACCGTGTGAGTTTTGATTTTCTGAAACATATGGGACTCGATGATGTGCGCCACCTTCCCGACTATGAAAAGTATCGCGACATTTTGAAAAAATTTGAGGCGCAGGAACAAGAACCTGTCTCAGCGGAAACCCAGACGGAAGTATCCCCGACGGAAAGCGTCGCTTCCGATTCTTCCCAGCTCGCCGACGCGTAAATATGAACTCATGAATATTAAATGGCAATCACTTTTTCTCGTACTTTTGATTCTTGTCTCGCTTACACTCACGCGTGTCGGCGAGAAGGGGGCGGAACTCGCGTCCGGTAAGGGTGAGAACGCTTCGTCAACCGAATACGAAGCGAATCTTTCCTACAACCGCACGTCGCAGACGGCCGTTTCCGATACCGTGCCACCTCTTGTGAGCAAGCCACCCGAAAGAAACTGGAGCGTACTCGATCCGCAAATCAATGCACGGGCGGTTTTGATTCAATCGCTTGATGAGGATTTTCCTTTTTTGCATTATCGTACCTATCAAACGTGGTCCATAGCTTCCATTTCGAAACTTATGACGGCTGTTGTAGTGCTCGAAAATTTTGGAGAAAATAAAAAAATTCCTATCAGCCAAACAGCGGTGTTAACAGAAGGGGTTGCGGGGAGTCTTGAGAGCGGAGAAGTTTACAGTGCGCGCGATCTTTTAAAAATTATGCTCATCACTTCATCGAACGATGCCGCCGTCGCATTTGAGGAATATGGTGGGAGAGATAAATTCATTCGTTTTATGAACAACAAAGCCGGGGAACTTGGCATGAAAGACACCATTTTTTACGATTCGTCGGGTCTCTCCGCCATGAACACCTCGACCGCCAACGATCTCCTGTTGCTCACGAAATATATAGTGAAAGAACATCCGGATATTTTTAACTGGACGAGGTTGCAAAATATTCTCGTCCAGCCCTTGAATAATGATGTTTCAAAATCACTTTTGAATATTGACTGGTTTTCTTCGGATTCCGGATTTCTTGGGGGAAAAACCGGAACGTCCCCCGCGGCGAAACAAAATCTTCTCGAGATCGTTTCTATGGGGAAATATCGCATAGTGGTAATCGCGCTCGGTATGGATAACCGTGCCAATGAAATTCCCGCGCTTCTCGATTGGGTAAAGCAGGCATATACTTTTTAATAGACAATATGGTCCCGTTAGAAGCGGGGATATAATATATTAAAGTGAAATTCTTATTTTTATGATAAACCAAAAAAAAAGGTCTTTGTGTCTGCACGGAAGCGCGAGCGCTTCCTGCTTCTAACGGGATGGAAATATTCGAAGCGATACGAGCACTTATAATCTTTGCACTTTCATTTGTCGTGGCGCTTTTTGTTACGCCTTTCGTGGTTCACCTGTTAGACAAATTCGGTATAAAAAAGCGCAACATACGCGATGAAAAAACAGCGCCGATTTTCTATCAGTATCACAAAGACAAGGCGAATACTCCCACGATGGGGGGAATTATTATTTGGGGAACGGTTATCGGACTCGCGCTTATCTTTTTTGTGGCAGATGCGATTTTTGGAGGATTTGCTGGATATTTCAATTTTGTAGATCGCGCGGAAACATATCTACCGCTCGCGGCACTCTTGCTCGCGGCGCTGGTTGGTCTTGTGGATGATTTTTTCGGCGTGTTCGGTATTGGTCCCCATGGCGGAGGCCTTAATATGTCTCAGCGTATCGGGCTCTATACGTTGGTTGCGATTATCGGAGCGTGGTGGTTTCACTTCCACCTCGGGTGGAGCACGCTTATTATCCCGTTTGTAGGGAGTGTTGACCTCGGGTTCTGGTATGCGCCGTTTTTCGTTTTTGTTATCGTGGCGACCGCGTTTTCCGCAAACGAGACGGATGGGCTTGATGGCCTTGCGGCTGGCGTTCTCTTTTTTGCGTTCGGAGCGTTCGCTGTTCTTTCGTTTGTGACGCATCACTTCGATCTTACCGCGATGAATGCGGCAATCCTCGGAGCGCTCCTCGCATTTCTTTGGTTTAATATTCACCCCGCGAGGTTTTTTATGGGGGATACTGGTTCAATGTCCTTGGGCGTGACGCTCGGTATTATGGCGATGCTCACGAACACGCCGCTTCTTTTGCCGTTCTTCGGTTTTATTCTCGTTATTGAATCCGTTACCGTCATTATGCAGGTAACGAGCAAAAAGCTCTTCAAAAAGAAAATATTCCTTTCAACACCAATTCATCACCATTTTCAGGGAATCGGGTGGCCCGAGAGCCAGATAACCATGCGTTTCTGGATTATCTCTGCGGTGATGACCATCTTCGGTCTCGTGCTATTTTTCCTCTCCCGCTTCGCGTGATCCGCTTTCGGTCGTCCGCCAGTTGGCGAAGGCGGACGGCGGAACGGAGCGACACGGATAAGAACACAGATGTACACGCATTGTTTTGACAAACAACACTTGTTGTGGTTTATTGGAATTAGTATTTATACAACAAAGGTAGGATGCGTAATGAAGAAGAAAAAATATACTCCGAATTATCCGAAGCTTTACGGGCAAATATTTACTTATTATCGGTATATGATGGATCCGGGGTACGAGAACTTGCTAAGTGCGAGGCTACGATTGTATGCTACCCTTGAAACTGTCCGTTTGATGAAGAGGGAAGGACTAATTTCTGCCGACAGTTGCCATAGGATTGCGGATGATATTGCGCACATCGCCCGCACCGGTTGGACTATGTATGTGCATGGGGAATCACTGGATCGCCAGCGTGGTGCGCAACATCTGTTTGCGTCGATACTTAAAAGTTTTAGGCGGAAATTCCGCTCTATTCAGTGATTACAACGAAAACCCTCTCCCTCTAAGGGAGAGTTTTTTGTTTTCGCATGCTGTGATAAAATGAATTTATAAAAAAGATACTCTTTGCTAATTGTCCCGAAGGGCGGGATTGCGATTTGTAGATAAAATTCTTTTCCACTTTTTACGGATTGAATTTTATACAAATTGGGAAGAAAATGAATTCATGTCTAAGTTATTATTTGCAAATTGGAAAATGAATCCAGTGTCGGAGAAAGAGGCGATTATACTTGCGAGGGTGGGAGATGTAAAACATGCGGTTATTTTACCGCCGTTTTTGTTTTTGCCGACGGTAGGGAAAATTTTGAAAAATGCGAAATTTGGTGTGCAGAACATTTCGTGGGAGAAGGAAGGAGCGCTGACCGGAGAAGTGTCGGCAGAGATGGTAAAAAAAATGGGGGCAAATTACGCAATTATCGGTCACTCGGAACGACGGGAGTTTTTGGGCGAGTCGGATGAGGTGATTGCCGCAAAGGTTCGTACGTCGCTCGACGCGGGACTCACGCCGATTCTCTGCGTCGGTGAACCGAAGAGCGTTCATTAGTACAAGCGGAGGAGGAAAAGAGACTCCGGAAGACGCTGCGGAGATGATTGGTTTTATTCGACAACAACTAAAAACTTCCACCCAAGGCGGATCCGCCTCTGGCGGAAAAAACCATAAACTAAAAACTATTTATCTTCTTTATGGCGGTTCCGTGAACGCGAAGAACGTCGGAGATTTTCTCGCAATGAAGCAGATTGACGGTGCGCTTGTTGGTGGTGCGAGTCTTCATCCTTCGGAGTTCAAAAAAATGGTAAAGATCGCAGAGAGTATTAAGTAGCAGGTATAAAGTGTGAAAGAAACAGAGAAAAAACAGTGCCAAAATTGTCCCGATATTCTCAAAATCTTTAATTTTGAGAGAATATCGAGGATCCCGATCGCGAAGCGAATCGGGACGAAGCCGCTATGATCCAATCACAAACAAAAGAGTGTCAAAACTGCGGAAACAATTTTCTCATCGAACCCGAAGACTTCGATTTCTACAAAAAGATAGACGTGCTACCACCAACATGGTGTCCGGAGTGCAGAATAATTCGTCGATTTGTATTGAGAAATGAGAGAATATTGAAAAAATCCTCTTGTAATTTATGCAAGAAGAAAATGCTTTCGATGTATTCCGAAGATTCAAAAGTAAATGAGTACTGCCAGGAATGTTGGTGGTCGGATAAATGGAATCCGATAGAGTATGGTATGGAATATGATTTTTCCCGCCCGTTTTTTGAGCAATTTAAGGAGCTCTCTCACCGTGTTCCTTACGTGGGACTACAAATACGGAATTCTCCAGACACCGAATACGCAAATTTCATAGCTGACGCAAGGAATATATACATGTCGTTTTCCGCCGTAGATGGATCGGAAGACGTTTTTTATTCGAAGAATATAGATAGATCAAGAAACATTGTTGATAGTTTTGATTTCTCGAATTGCGAAAATTGTTATGAGGGGGTTAAGGGAAATAAAAATTATGATTCAAGATTTCTTTTTGATTGTAGGGAATGTATAAACTCGTCATTTCTCTTTGATTGTGCGAATTGTCAAAATTGTTTTATGAGCTCAGGTCTTCGAAATAAGAACTATTATTTTAGAAACAAACAATATACAAAAGAAGAGTATAAAAAACTTTTAAATGATATTGATTTGGGAAGTTATGACGTGCTTTTGGAGTTTAAAAAAGAATATGAAGAAATGAAGAGATTTGCAATTCGAAAGTATGCGTCGGTGGTAAATTGTGTAAATTTTTCTGGTGATGATCTCAGGGATTCAATAAATACTTTCTATACATTTAGTGGGTATGGGCACGAGAACGTAAGGTATATTTTTCGATCTTTTAATCTTAAAGATTCAATGGACACCACAAACGCAGCTCGTTCGGAGCTTTTTTATGAATTTATGGCGGGAGGGGGAGATGGAGGCTATAGGGCAAAATTTGTTTTTTCGGCGTTCCCAGCGCTTACGAATGTTGACTATGTGCATTATTCGGGGTCTTCTTCTCACATATTCGGTTGCATCGGCCTTCGCAACAAGCAGTATTGCATTCTGAACAAACAATACTCGAAGGAAGAATACGAGGCACTCCTCCCTAAAATCAAACAGCATATGATGGATATGCCCTACACTGACCAAAAAGGAAGAGTCTATAAATACAGTGAGTTCTTCCCTCCAGAGCTCTCTCCATTTGCGTACAACGAAACAATAGCTCAGGAATACTTTCCCCTGACCAAAGAGCAAGCCATAGAACAAGGATATCTCTGGAAAGACCCCGATGACAGAAATTACAAAATCCAAATTCCAAGCGACAAACTGTCCGATCACATCAAAGATGTGACAGACGACATCGCGGAGAAAGTAATCGGTTGCATGCATGAAGGAAAATGTACACACCAATGCACTACAACATTCAAAATCATTCCCTCTGAGCTCCAATTCTACCGACAAATGAATCTTCCTCTCCCCAGACTCTGCCCCAATTGCCGCCACTACGAACGTCTCGCACAGAGAAACCCCCTCAAGCTTTGGAAGAGAAAATGTCAGTGTGCTGGGGCAAAAAGCGAAAACGGGGTGTATCAAAACACCGCAACGCACCAGCACGGCGACAAGCCCTGTCCCAACGAGTTCAAAACAAGCTATGCTCCCGATCGTCCCGAGGTTGTGTATTGTGAACAATGTTATCAGCAGGAAGTCGTATAGGAGTAATTATCAATGATTAATTTACAATTTTCAGTGAATTTCCGAATTTGAAAATTTTATAATTAAGGAATTTATTGAACATTGATTATTGGAAATTGAAAATTATCTTCCTTCCCATTTTCGCTACGGCATTCTACACTTAATCCATGTCCCGCACTGCAAAAAAAATATTCTACGGTGTTTTCTACCTAGCCCTACTTGGGCTTATCGCATACGGATTTGCGAGACCGGCTATTGTTACTCCTCCTTCTTGCACTGATGGTGTACAAAACCAATTGGAACAGGGGATTGATTGCGGAGGTCCCTGTTCCGTTACCTGTGACGTTGCCAAACTTGTTCCGCTCTCGGTTACGGGAACGGTTAGTGTGTTTGGTCTCTCGAGTGGTAAGGCGGTTTTACTTGCACAAGTTTCGAACGCGAATGAGGGGTACAAAGCGACCCAGTTCTTTTACCGGTTTCTTGTTCATGATTCCACTGGCAAACTTATCGAAACGGTATCCGGTTCCGATTCGATTTCCGCGCTGGAACGAAAATATGTCTTCGAGTCCGGCGTGAGCTCCGTTTTTCAGAAAATAGGTAAGGTTACAATGGAAGTGTACGACGTTTTGTGGAAGAAGGCGTATATGGCGCTCGCACCGCAGGTTGCGGTCATCTCGGGTCCGACGACGACCGTAGGGAGTGATAAGATTACTGTTTCGGGATCCCTGAAGAATCAAGGTTCGGTGGAAGCATCCGACGTCGCTGTTGTTGCCGTTTTATATGATAAATATGGTATAGAAGTTTTTGCCTCCCAGTGGATAGTATCATCTCTTCCCGCGTCTTCCTCGGAATCTTTTACCGTGATTTTTCCGAATGATCCGCAGATAAAGAATCAAATTGATCCGAGTCAAACAAAACTATTCATAAGTCCCCGCGCATGAGTTTTCGTCTCCGTGATCTCGATTGGGTGCTCCTTTCCGCGCTCGGTCTCCTCGCAGTGGGGAGCTTATTGCTTCTTGCAAGCACCGCACCCGATCTTTTTTGGAAGCAGTTTATGTGGTATGCGATTGCCTTTACTATCATAGTTTTTGGAAGTCAGATTGATTGGCGATGGCTCGGAAACCAGCAATGGTTTCGGGGAGGGTTGTATTGGCTTGCCGTGTTTCTCCTTCTTATTTCAAATTTTCAGTCGCATACGATTCGTGGCGTGAAGAGTTGGCTTGTTGTTGGTGGCATACAATTCGAACCGGTTGAACTCGCTAAACTTGGGCTTATTTTCGTGCTCGCGAGTTTTTTCTCACGAAAACATCTCTCCGCATGGCAAGGGAAAAATATTCTTCTTTCCTTTGTTTACACTATTATTCCCGCGGGGCTTATCGTGATTCATCCCGACTTCGGTTCCACCGTGGTGGTGATGGCAATTTGGGCGGGCTTCTTGCTCACAAGCGGAATTAACAAGAAGCGATTGGCTATCGGTGTGCTCATCGCGATTGTCGGAGCCGTGCTTTTATGGTCATTTTTCTTAGAACCGTACCAGAAGGATAGGATGACAGCATTTCTTTTTCCCGAACGTGATCCTTTCGGCATCAATTACAATGTTATTCAGGCGAAGATCGCCATCGGTTCCGCTGGGTTTCTGGGAAAGGGGTTTGGTGGGGGAACGCAGACACAGCTTCATTTTCTTCCCGAGCCGGAAACTGACTTCATTTTTTCCGCGTTCATAGAAGAATGGGGGCTTTTGGGTGGCCTTATTATAATCTTGACATTTTTCCTCATCCTCTATAGATTAATACATATAGGGATTCGCGCCCCCGACAATTATTCAAAATTCGTAGTGTTGGGGACGGTAATGATATTGGCCGTGCATTTTTTCATCAATACGGGATCGAACGTTGGGCTCTTGCCGGTCACCGGTATTCCGTTTCCATTCTTTAGTTACGGCGGCTCAAGCATCTTGACCGCTTCGGTCCTTATAAGTATAATCGAACATATTAAACTTGAATCCTCAATATAAACAAAGAGGCGCCTTGGATTTCCGCGTCCTCGTTGCTTTGGGCGCCGTAATGATAGTTATTTTTGGAGTAGCGTATTTTTTTTACGGTCTTCAGCCGAGTGCAATCGGTGACGCTCCGAAAGACTTTCAAATAATGAAAGGGGAGGGATTTAGGACGATTGGCGCCGATCTTTCGCAACAATCACTTATTAAATCAATAACTGTGTTCAAATTATATTCACTACTTACGGGAAATGCTCAAAAGTTTCAACCCGGTTCGTATACGCTTTCGGGAGCAATGAGCGTTCCGCAGATTGTGGGCACATTAACAGAACAAAAACGAAACGACGTACTCGTTGTGATTCCCGAGGGATCGACCATGAAAGATATCGATGCGATGCTTGCCTCGGCGAATGTGCTTTTGCCTCACGAACTTGATTCATTCGATCTCACGACTATCTCCGCCGATTACCCGTATCTTACCGGTCAGACCTCACTCGAGGGATTTCTTTTCCCCGACTCTTATTATTTCGAAACGGGTTCGTCGGTTGATACGGTGGTTCGTCGAATGCTCGATAATTTTTCAAAGAAGGCGTGGCCGCTTCTTTCGGAAAATGATGATTGGTATCACGCCCTTACACTTGCTTCATTCCTTGAGCGCGAAGTCATCGGCTTTGATGACCGTCAGATTGTGGCGGGGATCCTTCTGAAGCGTCTCTCGCTCGGCATGCCGTTACAGGTTGACGCAACGGTAAGTTATGCAAAATGCAACGGATTGATACGGGGGTGCGAGAATCTCATTGTGACGAGAAGCGATCTTTCAATATCGTCGCCGTATAATACATACGGGCACGCTGGGTGGACGCCGACGCCAATTGCAAATCCCGGTGAGATAGCAATCAAAGCGGCCCTCTCGCCGATCAAAACAAACTATCTTTATTATCTTTCCTCATCAAAAACAAAAGAGACACATTTTTCAAGAACGCTCGAAGAACACAACAACAACCGAGTAAAATATTTATAAAAACCGTCGCAATAAAAAATCCTCATTATGCCTTTAGTTTCAAATAAAGTAAGAGTTTTTTCATCGTATCGGGGTCCCGTACAGGATCCTCAGAATTTCATAGAGATACAACTCAAGTCGTTCAAGTGGTTTGTGGAGAAAGGACTGAAAGAACTTTTTGATGAAATATCTCCTATCAAGGATCATACAGGAAAGGAGCTTGAGCTCCATTTTGTCGGGTATAAATTTGACCCTCCGAAATATACAGAGCTTCAAGCAAAAGAAAAAGATCAGACGTATGAGGCCGCGCTTCGCGCGACCTTAAAACTCGTGAATCACGAGACCAAAGAAACAAAAAACCAAGAAGTGTATCTTGGTGATTTTCCCATGATGACCGACCGCGGTACTTTTATCATCAATGGTGTGGAGCGCGTGGTGATTTCCCAGCTCATTCGATCCGCCGGCGTTTACTTCATGGTGAACATTTTTCGCGGACGAAAACTCTTTAGCGGAAAGGTTATTCCGAATCGCGGGGTGTGGCTCGAGATAGAGACGGAATCCGACGGCGGACTTGTCGTAAAAATTGATCGAAAACGGAAAGCGCCCATTACGTATCTTTTGCGTATCTTCGGCTTGGAGACGGACGAAGAAATAATGAAAACGTTCAAAGACGTAGATACCGGTAAAACTCGGTATATTGAAACGACACTTAAAAAAGAAGAAGTGAAGACTACCGAGGAATCGTATCTTGAAATTTACCGAAGACTTCGTCCTGGTGATCTTGTGACCTCGGAAAGTGCACACTCCATTATTGAGCCAATGTTTTTCCGTTTCGACCGCTACGACCTGAGCAAGGTCGGTCGGTATAAACTGAATCAGCGTCTTGAACTTCACGAAAAAGAAGGATTACTTACCAAAGAAGATATCGTCGCCATTGTGAAGGAGGTTATCCGTTTGAACAATGATCCAAACGCGATACCGGACGATATTGACCATTTGGGTAATCGCAGAATCCGCGCGGTTGGCGAATTGGTACAGTCAAAACTCCGTGTAGGTTTTGCAAGATTGCGTCGTGGTGTACAGGACAGGATGTCAACGTTCGACCGAACCGTGCTCCAGCCGGTGCAGCTGGTGAACTATAAAATGCTTACCGCCGTGGTGCGCGATTTCTTTTCTTCCTCTCAGCTTTCTCAGTTCATGGATCAAGTAAATCCGCTCGCGGAACTCGAGCACAAGCGTCGTCTCTCAACCATGGGTCCCGGCGGTCTTACGCGGGAGCGTGCGGGATTCGAGGTGCGCGACGTACACGCCTCGTATTACGGGCGTATTTGTCCTATTCAAACGCCTGAAGGAGCGAGTATCGGATTGGTCAGTTATCTTTCGAGTTATGCTCGTCTCAACGAATTTGGATTTCTCGAGACACCCTATTTTAAAGTAAAACACGGTGCGATTATGAAGGACGTCGAATGGCTCGACGCATTCAACGAACAGAAATATAACATCGCGCAGTCCGACGCGAGGATGGACGACAAGGGAAAGCTTTTGGACGAACGTATGCCTGCGCGCGTGAAGGGAGTGGCGAGCATGAGTGATCGGGAAGATATAGATTTTATCGACATTTCTCCAAACCAGATGATCAGTGTTGCAACTTCGCTTGTACCGTTCTTGGAACACAATGACGCAACTCGTGCTCTCATGGCTTCCAACATGCAACGTCAGGCGGTGCCCCCCGTTCAAGCGGAAAAGCCACTCGTTGGAACCGGACAAGAAGAGCGTGCGGCGCAGGATTCGGCACAACTTTTGATTGCCGAAGGAACGGGTGTCGTTACCGAAGCGGATGCACAAAAGATTGTGATTAAGAACGATTCCGGAAAGAAAGAATACCCGCTTTTGAAATTTAAGCGCTCCAACCAATCCACCTGTCTTTCGCAGCGACCGATTGTTTCGGTTGGACAAAAAGTGAAGAAGGGAATGGTGCTCGCGGATGGACCCGCAACCTCGGATGGAGTATTGAGTCTCGGAAAAAATCTTCTCGTTGCATTTATCCCGTGGCGCGGTGGTAATTTTGAAGACGCGATTGTTCTTTCGGAACGGGTCGCGCGTGAAGACCTTTTTACCTCAATCCATATTGAAACGTGGGTTTGTGCGGTGCGTGACACGAAACTCGGTCCTGAAATGACAACGCCTGATATTCCGAACGTTTCCGAGGACAAACTCCGAAATCTTGATGAAGAGGGTATTGTACGCATCGGTGCCGAGGTACGTGAAAACGATATCTTGGTCGGCAAAATCTCGCCAAAGGGTGAGTCCGAACTTACTTCGGAAGAACGACTTTTGCGCGCGATCTTCGGTGAAAAAGCGCGCGATGTGAAAGATACCTCGCTCACGCTCCCACACGGGAAGCAGGGGAGGGTAATCGGCGTGAAAATATTTTCTCGCGATCACGGAGACAAACTTGAGCCCGGTATTATAAAAAAGATTCAAATCGAGGTGGCACAGCTTCGTAAGATTCGCGCGGGCGACAAACTTGCGGGACGTTATGGAAACAAGGGTGTTATCTCACAAATTCATCCGGTGGAAGATATGCCGTATCTTGAAGACGGTACGCCGGTTGATATCGTGTTGAACCCGCTCGGTGTTCCTTCCCGCATGAATCTTGGTCAGATATTCGAAACGCAACTCGGACTCGCGGCGGATGCGCTCGGATTTCGCGCCGTCGTGCCTGCATTCGTCGGTGCAACCGAAGAAGATGTGAAAGATGCACTCGAAGAAGCGGGATTCCCTCGTCACGGAAAACTAAAAGTATACGACGGGGTTTCCGGCGAAGCGTTCAGTCAGCCGATTACCGTCGGATATATCTATATGATGAAACTGAATCACTTGGTTGAAGACAAGATTCATATGCGTTCCACCGGTCCGTACTCCCTGATTACACAGCAACCGTTAGGGGGTAAGGCACAGCTTGGAGGACAGCGTTTCGGAGAAATGGAGGTGTGGGCGCTTGAAGGATACGGTGCGGCGCACACGTTGCAGGAGGTTTTGACCATCAAATCAGATGATGTGATGGGTCGTTCCGCTGCGTTTGAATCGATTATCCGCGGACAGAGGATCAAACAACCGAACCTTCCCGCCTCGTTTAATGTGCTTCTTTCGGAGCTCAAGTCACTCGGCTTGAATGTTTCCTACGAATATAATGAGGAAGAAAGAGAAAAAGTCGGTAACGAAAGTGAATCGGAAGAATAAAAACAATATGAACAAGAATGTAAACGTACAATCAATTTCCATCAGAATTGCGAGTCCCGAGGAAATCCTTTCGTGGTCGCACGGCGAGGTTTTAAAACCCGAAACACTGAATTATCGCACACAGCGTCCCGAGAAAGACGGGCTTTTTTCCGAGCGTATCTTCGGTCCCACAAAGGATTACGAGTGCTATTGCGGTAAGTATAAAAAGATCCGCTACAAGGGAATTACGTGCGAAAAATGCGGTGTTGAGGTAACGCGTGCCGTGGTTCGTCGTGAACGTATGGCTCATATCGCGCTTGCCACTCCGGTTACGCATATTTGGTTTCTAAGGAATGTGCCTTCGAAATTGAGCTTGCTTTTGAATATTTCGGTACCGAAGCTCGAGAAGGTCATCTACTACGCCGCGTTTATTGTAACCTCTGTCAACGAAGAAAATCGCAAGCGCACGCTTGGTCTTCTTGATCAAGAATTCAAATCACTGAAGCAGGATAAAAGTGCGGAGGACAAGGAAGGATTGAAGGAGGCAAAAGAGCAACTGCGTGAGATTGTTTCACTTCTCCAACCCGGACTTATTCTTACCGAATCCGAATACTATACTCTTGCCGATCGTTTCGGAGATGTTTTTGAAGCCGATCGTGGTGCGGGAGCCGTGAGAAAGATATTGGAACAGTTGGATCTCAAAGCCGAGATAAAAACGATCAACAAGGAACTCGAAACCGTGCGCGATGCGAACCGCACAAAAAGACTCCTTCGTAGACTCTTTCTTGTAAAGTCACTTCACAAGGCTCGTATTCGACCCGAGTGGATGGTTTTGACCAATCTTCCCATATTACCACCCGAACTTCGTCCTATGGTGGCACTTGAGGGAGGACGATACGCGACGGCCGACTTGAACGATCTTTATCGGAGGGTTATCAATCGCAACAATCGTCTAAAGAAGTTGATGGAACTCAAGTCACCCGAAGTCATTATTACAAACGAGAAGCGCATGCTCCAAGAGGCGGTGGACGCCTTGATTGACAACTCTGCCCGTTCCGGAACTCAGCTTTTATCTTCCCGTCGTCGCCCGCTCCGCTCGCTCGCGGACATGTTGAAAGGAAAACAAGGAAGATTCCGTCAGAACCTGCTCGGTAAGCGCGTTGATTACTCCGCTCGTTCCGTGATTGTGGTGGGACCCGAACTCAAACTCGACGAATGCGGTCTTCCGAAGAATCTCGCGTTGGAACTCTTCCGTCATTTTGTGATCAATAAAATCATCGAACGCGGACTTGCGTACAACATCAAACAAGCAAACCGCTTTATTGAGCAACGGGGTCCCGAGGTATGGGCAATCCTCGAAGAAGTGATTGCGGACAATTTCGACGGTGACCAGATGGCAGTGCATTTGCCACTTACCATCGAGGCACAATATGAAGCAAGCAATCTTATGAACGCGGGACACAACCTTCTGAAGCCGGCGAACGGGGAACCGATTACGCGTCCTTCGCAGGATATCGTCCTTGGTTCTTATTTCCTTACGCGCATACGCGAGGGAGGAAAGGGAGAGGGAAAGATTTTTTCGAATTTTACCGAAGTAATGCTTGCGTATGAGAACGGGTTGCTCAGTTTGAACGCGGAGATTGTATATCCCATGTATGGAGAACTTCTCAAGACCTCGTACGGGAGAATTATTTTCAACAGCATCCTTCCCAAGGGGTTCCGTTTTGTGAACCAGATGCTGACCAAAAAATTACTTACCGCGCTTGTCGGAGAGATTATCGATAATTATGGAATTGAGCACAGTCAAGAATACCTTGATGCCATCAAAGACCTCGGTTTTTCGTATGCAACTTTTTCGTCGGTTACGTGGGGCATAAGCGATACTATTATTCCTCCGGAGAAGAAAGAAATTATTGCGGAGGGAGACGGAAAAGTGGAAATTATCGAATCTCAATACGGGGACGGGTTGCTTACGGAACAAGAAAGAAAGGAAAAGATTATCGAAGTGTGGAGTGAAGTGAAGGAAAAAGTTGCGGAACGCATTCCTCATATTCTTCCCGAAGACAATCCTATCTACTCGATTATCGATTCTGGTGCTCGTGGTAGTTGGGCTCAGCCGATTCAAATGATGGGAATGAAGGGTTTGGTGCTTGACGCGAGCGGTGAGACGATAGAACTACCTATTAAATCTTCCTACAAAGAAGGAATGGGTGTTCTTGAATATTTCACATCAACCCATGCCGCTCGCAAAGGTTCGACCGACACCGCTTTGAAGACCGCCTCCGCTGGATATCTTACTCGGCGGTTGGTAGACGTGGCGCAGGACCTTATTATCTATGATGAAGATTGTAAGACGACCGAAGGTGTGGAAATCAGACGAGCGGACGGCGACGCGTATGGATATAAATTCAGAGAAAGGCTTTTCAGTCGGACCACACTCGACGATATCCGAGTGGATCGGAAGCTTGTTGTGCGGAAAGGTGAGATTATCGGCAAAGAAGTCGCCGAAATAATACACGATTCAAAATTGGAAGCCGTCATGGTGAGGTCCCCGATAACCTGTAAAGCGCACAAAGGACTTTGCGCCACTTGTTTCGGACTTGATCTTAGCAAGAACAAAAAGGTTGTATTGGGAGAAGCTGTTGGAATTATTGCCGCACAATCAATCGGCGAGCCGGGAACTCAGCTTACCATGAGAACGTTCCACATCGGTGGTGTGGCCGGATTCGACATTACATATGGACTCCCTCGTATTGAGGAAATCTTTGAAGCGCGTCCTCCGAAAGGAAAGGCGGTTATCGCGAAAGAGGACGGTACGGTAATCGAGATAAAAGAACGGGGACTTTCGAAGGTTATTGAGGTTATGCCTAAAAACAAGAAAAAGACCTCAACAAAGTCAAAGAAAAAGACAAAAGCGGGAAGCGACGCGACAGAATATATTGTACCGTTGAACGTAAATCTTTTTGTAAAGGAAGGGGACTCGGTTCTGAAGGGAAAACAACTTTCGGAAGGACCACTCGATCTTCGCGAACTCCTGATGTATCGGGGACTTGATGAGACACGACGTTATATTATTGACGGAGTGCAACAAATCTACGTTCCCGAAGGAGCTTCAATCAACGACAAATATATTGAAATTATCGTCCGACAGATGTTCTCGAGAGCCGTTATCAAAGAATCAGGCGATACGGAGCTTATGGTAGATCAGGTTGTTGATCGACAGCGTTTTATGAATGTGAATCGCGAAATGAGACGTTTGAAGAAACAACCGGCGAAAGCGGTTATGCGAATACTCGGTATTACTCGGGTTTCGCTTACGTCAGAGAGTTTTCTTTCTGCCGCGTCTTTTCAGGAAACGAGTCGTGTACTCGTGAACGCAGCTTCTGGAGGGAAAATAGACGATCTCGTTGGACTCAAGGAGAATGTTATTATCGGAAAGCTAATTCCTGCTGGAACAGGATTCCGAGGAATTCCGCAGGAGTTCATTAAAGCTGCGGAAGAGAAAATGATTCGAGCGTCCGAAGAAAATGCGCATGCGGCGGCGGAAACCGCTTCCGTTCCCGAGGCCGAAAAAGAAAATATATAAAGTCTGGACATTTTCTTAAAAGATTGATACCTTAAAGAAAAGAAACGTATGGAAACAACCACACAAGAGAATGAATTGGTGTACGAGATATCCTTCTTTCAGAGGACGGAAGAGGATGAGTGCGTGAAAAAAGCCATTACCGTGAATCACGGTGTGGTGCTGGAAGAGCGCCCTATCGTAAAAGTTCGCTTTGCATATCCGATTGAAAAGGAGTCCCAAGGGTTTATGGGAATAATTCGTTTTCGAATGCCCGGAGAAGGGATATCTTCTTTTTCTTCAATGCTCGGACTCGAGAAGGGTCTGTTGCGTTTCATGGTCACGCGCACCGATCGAGTGGGTGAAACGGTGACCGACGAAGAAAAAGGAAGACGGCGTATGCAACGAAGAGTCCCTTCGCGTGAGCCGAAAAAAGGATTTACCGCAACGGTGCTTTCTAATGAGGCACTCGAAAAGAAGATAGAAGAAATATCACAGTAAGGAATTTCTATGATTAGTCCCAACAACACACTTCAAATAAAAAAAAGCGTATCGGTCGAACGCTTGGTTCGTAAATAATATCGACATGAATTTCAACAGAGCTTATATTCTTGGTAATCTCACGCGGGATCCCGAATTACGTCAAACCCCGTCGGGGCAATCTGTCGCGACATTCGGTGTCGCAACGAATAGTTTTTTTACCGATAAGACGGGACAGCGTCAACAGCGCGCAGAGTTTCACAATATAGTGGTGTGGGGTAAGCAAGCGGAGATCGCGAATAAATTTCTGAAAAAAGGAGGACTCGTACTTATCGAAGGAAGAATACAAACGCGCTCTTGGCAGGACAATCAGGGGCAAACAAGGAAAACCACCGAGATTGTGTGTGAGCGTCTCCAGCTTGGTCCTCGACCCGGCGGTGCGGGAATGCGCGACACCGAATCTTCTTCATCCGGCGACTTTTCACAGGAAAAAGAAGAAAATCTTCCTGAAATCAATCTCGAGGAAGACGATATAAAAGCCGAAGACATTCCGTTCTAGAAGAACAGTAAAATTATTTCTATGCAATATCATATGAAACAGTGTTTTTTTTGCTCTCAAAACCTGAAGACCGTCGATTATCGCGACGTCGAGACGCTCATGCGTTTTATCTCAAACCAAGCGAAGATTATTGACCCACGACACACCGGCGTATGTGCAAAACATCAGCGTCAGCTTGCGCGGTCCATCAAGAGAGCAAGAATATTGGGGCTTCTCCCTTTTGTACGTCAGTAAAATAAATAATTTTCATATGCCGTTTGACCTTTCTCTTTTTAATTTGACTCACGGTGCGGCTGGAAAGTCTGGACTCCTTGATTTTTTTGGGGTCTTTTTTGCGAACAACCTTCCGTATATTCTCATCATCGCGGTTATTGTTTTTCTTTTTAAGAAGAGAAGTATGAAAGAGAGGACGTCTTTATTTGTTTTCTTTTCTCTTACAGTGCTCCTTTCTCGCGGATTTTTCACTGAAGTGATTCGTTTTTTCTACACCCATCCGCGCCCATTTGACGCTCTTGGATTCACTCCGCTTATTCCGGAAAGTGGCAACTCTTTTCCCTCGGGACATGCGGCATTCTTTTTTGCTCTCGCCGCCGCGATCTGGTATTGCAATCGAAAGTGGGGGTGGTGGTTTCTTGGGCTCGCTCTCTTGAATGGTGTGGCTCGCATATTTGTTGGCGTGCATTGGCCGTCCGATATTTTAGGTGGCATTGTGGTGGGATTTGTTTCCCTGTGGATTGTACTAAAGCTTATCAAAGAGTATCTTCCGTCCGGTATTTTTGACCGCGTGGAAAACGAGGCAACCGAAGATACTATCGGAGAATGATTAAATCGTTACATACCCGTATAACACTTTAGATATTACTTGCATTGGGTTCCGCTTCGTTTGCGGCGCTTGTTGCCGTGTTCGGAAAATTGGGAGTTCAGAATGTGGACTCAACGCTCTCTTCCGCCGTGCGCGCTATCGTGATGGCGGTTTTTTTTGGGCGGAAGTGACCATTTTTCTTTCTCTTGTGTTTTCGTAGCCCATACAGCTTGGTAAGCTATAGCTTACCAAGCTGTATGGGCTCTCATTCCGTGATTATATCCATAAATCAGCGGGTGTCATGAGTGTGGTGTTTGTGCTTATTTTGGTTGCGCTGTTCCTTAGCGAATCCATTACGTGGAAAACGGGAATTGGTGCATTGCTCCTCACCGCGGGGGCGGTTTTGATGACGTTATAAGAAATAGAATGCAGGAAAGAGAATGAGCATAAAAAAAGAAAAACCTAT